>Ga0315331_10000129_pt1 | contig 44511 bp, 41 predicted proteins | sample M160m34915metaG_FD_203456 | JGI IMG/M metagenome (GOLD analysis project Ga0315331, IMG submission 203456) | Ammonia-oxidizing marine archaeal communities from Monterey Bay, California, United States - M1 60m 34915 | ecosystem: Environmental > Aquatic > Marine > Intertidal zone | place: USA...
GCCCCTACAAATACCAACCGAAAACCGCCTCTATCCAAAGTCGACGCATATATCAGTGATGCAATGGCCGAATTCAGTTTCATGAGGCGCGTTACCCTGTTAAACAGGGCCAATCTCACCTTCGATAGAAAAATTAGGTCGTTAAATTGGCTTCAAAACCTAGAACTGGAGCTAATAATTTCATTCGTGATATCTCCCCTAAAATTCAAATAGCTCCGAAAGGTTGTGGTAAATTGATTCTGCCGGCAACCTAATAATCTTTGGTTGACTAGCCTGTTAGCCGCTTGCATTGGCAGGCAGCGCACGCCCTCGTAGGTTTCGATAGAGAGTGTAGTTGATCTCAGTATTATCGTGCGAGGCTTAGGCTGCATCCAGCTCCAACACCCGGCAGGCTTCCCGCCACATGGCAAGGGTCATGGAGAGGGCGGGTTTGCCGGTGCGGGTTTCTATTTCCATGATCGCGGCCATGGTTGGCATGTCGGTGCATCCAAGCGCGTAGCCGTTGACGTCCGGGGCCATGGGAAGGGCCGCTTCAATCAACATATCGGGCGGGACGCGGCGCATGCCGATCATCTTTTCCTGATCGGCATCCAGCATGCAGCGGGCTTCTTGGGAAACGGTAAACCCGCGGCGTTCCAGAAACTCTTTCTCCTCCTGGTGGACATCTTGCGGGTAGGGCGTGATCAGGCCGACCCGTTCCAGGCAAAGGCGCCGGAGCTCACGGGCCAATGCGCCGCTGGCATCCACCACGGGTGCGTCTGTGATGTCCCGGATTTGGTCCATTGGCGAATCATCGTCGACGCCCACTTCCTCACGGGCGGAGGATGCGCCGCAGGAAAACACCACCAGATCAACGCCTGCCGCTTTCAAGCTGATCGCCGCGGAGGGTAAGAAGGCCTCCATTTCCTCAAGGGGGTCGTCGGCGTAATGGTAGAACGGCAGGCGGGCCGTGTGGATGGTCACGCCGCTTGGTGCCATTTGCCAGAACTCCGTCTCTGCGACGGTATTCGGGCCAGGGACGATCAGGCCAATCCGTGCCTTGTCGCCGTAGACCCGCGTAAATCCGCTATCGCGCTCCAGCATCGCTGCTCTCCCAAGATCCTTATGGAGGCAGTATAGAGGGATCAGCGCAGAATGTGAGGATGTATACGGTATGCTCGATGTAGAATTTCAGGATGCCGCCGCATGGCGCGGGGCTGATTTGGCGGCGGATGCTGGGCGCTTTCAACTGCCCGCAGCAGCGCTCGATGAAATCACGGCAATGGCCGGCAAGCTGGCGGCATCGCCTGTACCTTTGCCTGCCCTGAAACCTGCCCACTTTGAATTGCCAGCGACGACAGCTTTTATGGCTGAGGTTAACGAAACCCTCAAAACCGGTATCGGTTTTGCACTGATTGACCGGTTGCCGCTTGAGGATATCGGTGAGGCGGGCGCCCGCGTTGCCCATTGGCTGCTCTGTTCCATGGTCGAACGCCCTGTCGCACAGAATTTCAAGGGCGATCTCATCTATGATGTGACAGATACAGGCCGCCCACCCGGCAATGGCGTGCGGCCAGACAAAACTAACGCCGAGCAGAACTTCCACACGGATAACAGCTACAACCTCTGCCCACCGAACTACGTCGCACTGCTTTGCATCCGGGAAGCGATGTCCGGCGGCATGTCGCACATTGTATCGTTCAAGGCGGCGCATAACGTGTTGCGTTCAGACTATCCAGACCTGCTGCAACGCCTCTATGAACCGTTTTATTTTGACCGCCAACGCGAACATGCCCCTGATGACGTGATGACCACCCATCATGCGTTTTTTGAGGCTGATGGCGATGACGTTCTGGCCAGGCTTTCTAAGTTCCAAGTCATCAATGGCCAGGCGCTTGCTAAGGACCCATTGGATGATGCGGGCGCTGCGGCCCTTGATGCTTTGGAAGACGCGATGAACGCGCCGGGCATGGATGTGTCATTCCAGTTTCAGCCAGGGCAAATCCAAATCCTGAACAACCGCAAGATCGGCCATCGCCGCACTGGGTTTCAGGATTGGCCTGACGCGCAGAACAAGCGGTTGCTGGTTCGCCTATGGATGCGAGATCAGGGCCGCCAGTTCTATAACGGCTGAGACTACGCGCGGGGGTGCGCGGCTTTATAGGCTGCCAGCAGTCGCGCTTGGTCCACGCCGGTATACCGTTGCGTCGTAGATAGATCTGCGTGGCCGAGAAGTTCCTGGATGGTGCGAAGGTCGCCGCCTGCCGCCATCAGGTGCGTTGCGAAACTGTGGCGGAGGGCGTGGGGTGTCGCACTCTCCGATAATCCAAGTGCACGCCTGATCTCCCGCATGCGTTTGCGCGCGATCCCATCCGCCAGCGGCCCGCCACGGGCACCAAGAAATAGCGAATCGCTGGGATCACTTGTGAATGGGCATTGCTCTAGATAGGCGTCTATCGCTCGGCGGGCGGCAGGCAATATCGGCGCGATGCGCTCCTTGCCGCCTTTGCCAATAACGCTCATGGTCTCGCCAATTGGGGCCTGTCCCTGTGTCAGCGCCAGCGCTTCGCCAATCCGAAGGCCAGCGGCGTACAGCAATAGAAATAGGGCATGATCGCGAAGGCTAACCCAAGGTGCGGCACCTACATGCGCCGGTTCGGCGGCCATTTCCAGCACATCACGGGCAGCGGCCTCGCTGAGCGGGCGCGGTTGGCGTCGCGGTTGCTTTGGCGCGCGAACGGCGGTGACGGCAGTTTTTTCGACGTATCCCTGCCGCGCAAAATATCGAAGTAGCCCCCGGATTGCAGCCAACCCTCGCGCCCGGCTCGCAGCAGACACACCCCTGGCGGCACGCCTTGCAAGCCATGCACGATAGTCGCGGGCGTGGAGAGTTTGAATCGCCGGCAAGTCTGGTGGAGCGCCCAGATGATTGGCCAGGAAGGTCAGGAAGTCAGCAATGTCTTTGGTGTAGGCCCGCTCCGTATTCGCTGCCGCCCGCCGTGCTCCCATAAGCCAAGCATGCCAGTCGGCGAGGGCAGTCGCCAGATCAGGCGCAATGGGCAATTGGGCGAAGGGGGTATCAGCCATGGGCTGAGGTCATTCGCTTATAGGCGGCGCTGGTGAAAGTCCCCTCACCACTCATAAGGGGTAGGGGCATCAGGGCGAGGGAGGGTATATCGGTTATGGGTTGGTGCGGCAGTGCGGGCACAGCCAGTGCGCTCTGCAAGCTTCCCCCCTCACCCTGCCCTCTCCCCCATGTAGGGGGCGAGGTTTTTAGGTTTGGTCTTCTTGCCCGGTCAGTGTTCATGCCCATGCAAATCTAGCCATGCAGCGACGGTGCCGCCAAGCGCGGAGCTTAAGAACGCCAACAGGTCATCCGCTTGCTCAAGATCAAAGGACCCCGGCTCCCGGGCGCCAAAGGCCAGCATTGCTTTTGGTGCATCTGGCGCGATGTCCAGGCGAACCAGAGCAGCGGACTGGACGACGCCTGCGGCGGGGCCGAACAGTGTTGGGTCGGGGTCCATATCCGAGATAAAGCGGGACCGGCGGTCAGCACCGCAGAGATATCCGTCGATATCGCCAGCGCTTAGCGCCTGTACGCCTGGCGGCATGGACATGCCTTCGCTCGGGCTGCCCTCAACGCAGAAAGTGACCGCTTCCATGTGCAGGATTTGCGGATACTGCTCGGTCACGCAGTCAATCAGGGCCTCGAAGCTTGGTGCCCGGATGGCAAGCAGCGTGGCTTCCATGATGGACGCCTGGCTTGATTGATTGGCGCGGGCGACGGCCAGCAGGTCCTGGGTCGTGCCGCGCAACGCTTTCAGCTCGTCCCGATGCCGCTCCACCATGAAGCGCTGCATATCGACTACTACGCCGCCGCCGCGATCTGGCGGGGTTAGGCTGTCCAGTAGTTCTGGGTGGTCCTGCAGAAATTGCCGGTTGGCGCGAAGCCAGGCCGCAACTGTATCGGCATCCAGGTCAAGAGTTGTGTCGTCGGCGTCGCTCATTCTAAAGGATCGACTGGCCGGTTTTTTCCCAGTCGCTCAGGAAGGCTGCAAGCCCTTTATCTGTCAGCGGATGGGAATATAGCTGGCGGATGACATTCGGTGGGATTGTCGCCACATGGGACCCTGCCTTAGCAGCCGCCAGCAAGTGCTGCGGATGCCGGATGGAGGCTGCCAGAACTTCGGTTTCGAGGTGTGGATAATTTTCATAGATCATCACGATATCTTCGATCAGCATCATGCCGTCTTCGCCGATATCATCCAGTCGACCAATGAACGGCGATACGAAGGATGCGCCCGCTTTTGCTGCCAGGAGCGCCTGGTTGGCGGAGAAGCAAAGCGTGACATTGACCATCGTACCTTCGCTGGACAATGCATGGCAGGTTTTTAGGCCATCCATCGTCAGCGGCACTTTGACCGTGACGTTGTCTGCGATCTTGGCCAGCTTGCGGCCTTCCTTTAGCATTGTATCGAAATCCGTTGCTGCGACTTCGGCGCTCACAGGGCCATCCACCAGCCCACAGATTTCTTCGATAACTTCAAGGATATTGCGGCCGGACTTAGCGATCAGGGATGGATTCGTGGTAACGCCGTCAAGGAGACCGGTTGCGGCGAGGTCGCGGATATCGTCTACGTCCGCTGTATCGACAAAAAACTTCATTCTGACCACTTTCCCGTTGAATATTTGCGGCAAGGCTACCCGGCGGCATTCCGCCGAGCGTTCTTTTTAAGGTATCCATACCTGATGGCGAAACCTGAGGCCAGCGCTCTGACAGACTTGTTCGATGATGAATCGGATGGCTTCGCCATCCGCCCTGTATTAACAACCGCGCCGCTGGCGGGGCCGCTCTCCTATCTCGTCCCTGCAGAAACGCCTACAGGCGCGCTGTTTCAGACGCCGCTTGGCGGTCGAACCGTCACAGGCGTCGTCTGGGATCAGGACCCGGCGGATAAGCCGCTCGACTTTCCGCGATCTAAGCTCAAGGTAGTCGAGCAACGGTTGGATGCGCCGCTGCTGCCCCCCGCCCTTCGCCAATTCATTGACTGGACCGCGCGGTATGTGATCTCGCCACCGGGTGCGGTTCTGCGTATGGCCTTGCCGCGTGCCGCACTGGCACCGCCGCCAAAACGCACACTTTACCGGTCGCCGCTTGCAGGCCCTAACCTGGAAGCGCGGATGACGGCGGCCCGGCGTCGGGCGATGGCGGAACTTCAGGATACGCCAGCTCTCCCGGCGATGGAGGCGGCGCGGGTTGCGAATGTCAGCCCGGCGGTAGTGAAGGGCATGGCGGCGGCGGGGCTGCTTGAGGCCGTCACGATTGTCGGGGATGCGCCGATGCCGGTGCTCGACCCCGAAGGCCGCAAGCCATCTCTTGGGGCAGGCCAGGCAGAGGCCGTTCAGGCGCTAGAGGCGTCGATGCGGGCAGAGTCATTCTCTGTCACGTTGCTGGATGGCGTCACCGGGTCAGGCAAAACGGTCGTTTATATGGAAGCTATAGCGGAAGCATTGGCGGCTGGTCGCCAAGCACTCTGCCTGTTGCCCGAAATCGCATTGACGGACCAGTGGCTTGACCGATTCCAGGATCGCTTTGGTGCCCGCCCGCTTGTATGGCATTCCGAATTGTCCGCCGTTGAACGCCGCCGCGCCTGGCGTGCAATCGGGACGGGGGAGGCGGGCGTCGTCGTCGGTGCACGGTCTGCTCTCTATCTGCCATTCCCTCGCCTTGGCCTCATCATTGTAGACGAGGAGCACGACGGTGCCTTTAAGCAGGAGGATGGCGTGCGCTATCACGCCAGGGATATGGCGGTCGTGCGCGGGCAGCTGGAGCATGCAGCGGTTATCTTGGCCTCTGCCACACCAAGCCTGGAGACCCTAGCAAACGTGGACAGAGGCCGTTACGCGCGCCTGGCATTGCCGCAGCGTCACGGAGGGGCCAAGAAACCTGATATCAGCCTGATTGATCTCCGTAGTCAGCCGCCTGAGCGTGGCAAGTGGTTATCCGCCCCCTTAGTTGATGCAATTGATGATGCGCTGGCCAACCAGAAGCAAAGCCTGCTCTTCCTGAACCGCCGGGGCTATGCGCCGTTGACGCTCTGCCGGGCTTGTGGCGAGCGTTTGGAATGCCCCCACTGCACTTCATGGCTGGTGGAGCATCGCCTGCATGGCCGCTTGATTTGTCATCATTGCGGCTACTCCGCCCGCCCACCGTCCAATTGCCCAGCTTGTGATGCGGAAGATCGGTTTTCCCCCTCTGGCCCCGGCGTTGAACGCGTGGCGGAAGAAGCGCTTGCCCGGTGGCCTGATGCGCGGGTCGAAGTCGCGTCGTCCGATACGTTGGCAGCACCCCAGGCGATCCGCGATTTTACGCGGCGTATGGCGAAGGGGGAGATTGATATCGCTATCGGCACCCAAATTCTGGCAAAGGGCCACCATTTTCCGGAATTAACTGTCGTCGGTATTGTGGACGGTGACCTTGGCCTTGGCGGCGGAGACCTGCGCGCTGCGGAGCGCACCTACCAGCTGTTGACCCAGGCTGCTGGACGGGCAGGCCGGGCCGATTCGCCTGGGCGCGCATTAATCCAGACCCATCAGCCCGAACACCCCGTTATGCAGACGATTGCAGCATTAGACAGGGATGCGTTCGTCACAACCGAATCCGCTGCCCGCCAGCTGGCTGGCATGCCACCCCACGGACGGCTTGTCGCAATTATCATCACCGGTAAGGACTTTGCGGCGACAGAGCGCACGGCCCGTATCGTCGCCCGTGCAGCACCCCGCTGGGAGGGGGTGCGTGTTCTTGGTCCAGCACCTGCACCGCTGGCACAACTGCGCGGCCGCTGGCGTTTTCGCCTATTAGTCCAGGGGCACAGGGAGACGCATATGCAGGCATATCTGAAGGAATATCTGGGCCCGGTGGAGATTAAGGGCGGGGTGCGATTGCATGTGGATGTTGATCCCTACAGTTTCCTTTGAGACTTGCGGCAATTTGCTACAAGTCTCAAACCCAGGCCCGAGCCTAAGCGGAAATCCAGGCGCTTTGGCCCTTCCTGCGTCAGTATGGACACACGAGGTTTCGCCTAGAACGCTTGCGTGGCCTCATGCCGTATGATAGCCAGCGTTCCGGCTCGACTGTGGGTTCTAAGACGAACGTACGGCGGAGTATTCGAAGCGTATTTGACGCGGTAGTCTCTGGCTATCCGCTTCGAGCGTTTATTCGTCATGTCTAGGCGGCGTGTTCGCCAACCATAGATGAGGGTTAAGGGTGGCCTCCCAATCTGGATCCATAATCGGGCTCGCCGGGCGTTATGCATCGGCTTTATATGAGCTCGCGGACGAGCAGAAAGCGCTCGACAAGGTCGCGGATGATCTCCGTGGTCTGAATGATGCGTTGGTTGAAAGCGACGACCTACGCCGTATGGTACGTAGCCCCGTCATATCCCGTTCCGAACAGCAGAGCGCCATGTCTGCATTTGCAGTTAAGGCTGGCATGCATGGGCTGACCAAGAATTTTGTGCTCGTATTGGCGCGCAATCGCCGCTTGTTTGTGCTCGATCAAATGATTGGCGCATTCCTCGATCTTCTGGCTGAAAAGCGCGGCGAGGTAACGGCAGAGGTCACGACGGCGAGGCCGCTGGAAGACAGCGCTCTGGCCAAGATAACAGACGCGATTAAGCAGACCGTTGGCGCGCAGGCGCGGGTCGAAACTAAAGTTAATCCGGACCTATTAGGCGGGCTTGTCGTTCGCCTTGGGTCCAGAATGTATGACAACTCGCTCAGCTCCAAGCTGCAGCGCCTTGAACTCGCCATGAAGGGAGCTGGTTGATGGAAATTAGGGCAGCCGAGATTTCTGCAATCCTTAAGAATGAGATTGCAAACTTCGGAACTGAAGCTGATGTAGCTGAGGTCGGTCAGGTTATTTCAGTCGGTGATGGCGTTGCGCGCGTCTTCGGCCTTGATGAAGTGCAGGCCGGTGAAATGGTCGAGTTCGCCGATGGTTCGAAGGGCATGGCCTTGAACCTCGAAACCGACAATGTCGGCGTCGTTATTTTCGGTGACGACCGCAACATCTCTGAAGGCGATACCGTCAAGCGGACCGGCGAAATCGTTGACGTACCCGTGGGCAAAGGCCTGCTTGGCCGCGTTGTTGATGGTCTCGGTAACCCGATTGATGGCAAAGGCCCGATTGAGGGCGACGAGCGCCGGTTGGCTGAAGTTAAAGCCCCCGGCATTATCCCTCGTCAGTCAGTCGATGAGCCGATGCAGACCGGCCTTAAGGCACTCGATGCGTTGGTTCCAGTTGGCCGTGGCCAGCGCGAGCTGATCATTGGTGACCGCCAGACCGGCAAAACAGCCGTCGCCATTGACGCGATTATCAACCAGAAGCTGGCAAACGCAGGCGATGACGAGAGTAAGAAGCTCTACTGCATCTATGTTGCTGTTGGCCAAAAACGCTCCAACGTCGCCCAGGTCGTTAAGACCTTGGAAGAATACGGCGCGATGGAATACACAATCGTCGTCGCGGCAACGGCTTCTGAGCCTGCGCCGATGCAGTTCTTGGCCCCATATGCCGGTTGCGCCATGGGCGAATGGTTCCGTGACAACGGCATGCATGGATTGATCGTTTATGATGATCTTTCCAAGCAGGCGACCGCTTATCGTCAGATGTCGCTGCTGCTGCGCCGTCCGCCAGGACGTGAAGCCTATCCAGGCGACGTTTTCTATCTTCATAGCCGCCTTCTAGAGCGTGCTGCGAAGATGAGCGACGCGAATGGCGGTGGTTCCTTGACAGCGCTTCCGATCATTGAAACCCAAGGCAATGACGTTTCCGCGTTTATTCCAACCAACGTGATTTCAATCACCGACGGTCAGATCTTCCTGGAAACGAACTTATTCTTCAAAGGCGTCCGTCCGGCCATTAACGTTGGTCTGTCGGTTAGCCGTGTTGGTTCCGCCGCGCAAACGAAGGCGATGAAGAAAGTTGCTGGGTCCATCAAGCTCGAACTCGCGCAGTTCCGTGAAATGGAAGCGTTCAGCCAGTTCGCGTCTGATCTTGACGCCGCGACCCAGCGCTTGTTGGCCCGCGGTGCGCGCTTGACGGAAATTTTGAAGCAGGGGCAATATTCCCCGCTTTCCGTTGCTGAGCAAGTCATGTCCATCTACGCCGGTGTGAATGGCCATCTGGATACGATCCCAGTGCGTGACATCGTGCGCTTTGAAGAAGCCATGCTTTCTGCTGCCCGAGACAGGGTTGGCGATGAAATGGCGGATATTAACAAGACAGGCAATCTCAGCGAGTCCTCAGAGGAAGCGATTAAATCCTTTCTCGTCGATTTCGCGAAGAATTTCGCCTGATCTTTGGCGTCAAAGCAGTAGTAACGAGAGAAACGGGAAGCGACGCCCATGGCCAGTTTGCAGGAGCTCCGCGGTAGCATCGCCAGTGTTCAGGCGACTCGAAAGATCACCTCGGCAATGAAGATGGTTGCCGCGGCGAAGTTGCGTCGTGCCCAGGAGCAGGCTGAAGCCGCACGCCCGTATGCACAGCGCATGGAGCGGATGCTCGCGTCGCTGGGCGCAAGTGTGGAAGGTTCGCCGGGTGCACCAGCATTGATTGCGGGCACAGGGTCTGATCAGACGCATTTGATTGTCGTTGCCACAGCCGATCGTGGGCTTTGCGGCGGGTTCAACGGCAATATCGTTCGCCGTGCGCGCATTTTGGCGCAGGAACTGACAAGCGAAGGAAAAACGGTAAAGCTGTTGACCGTGGGCCGTAAAGGCCGTGATCAGATGCGTCGTGAATTTGGCGAAAGCATTGTGCATCATGTTGATGGGCTTGGTCGTCGCTCGGTTTCTTTTGAAGAGGCGGACAGCGTTGCGGATGTTCTGCGGGCAATGTTTGCAGACGGCGAGTTCGACGTTTGCACGCTAATTTACGCCCAATTTAAATCCGCCATCGCGAATGTGGTTACGGCGCAGCAGCTTATCCCGGCAGAAGCGCCGGCTTTGGCTGAAGGCGAAGAAGAAGTTGACCTTGGCGGCGCGGTCTACGAATACGAGCCGACTGAAGAATCCATTCTAGAAGAACTGCTACCGCGCAATGTCTCGGTGCAGTTATTCAAGGCGCTGCTTGAAAACGCAGCCTCTGAACATGGCAGCCGTATGACTGCTATGGACAATGCTACTCGCAACGCAGGCGATATGATCAATAGCCTTACGTTAACCTATAACCGAACGCGACAGGCGATGATTACGAAAGAGCTTATCGAAATCATCTCTGGCGCTGAGGCCCTTTAGCGGCCTAACCTATTTCTTTGACGAGGAGCTGACACCATGGCGAATAATGCCGTTGGCCGTATCACGCAGATCACGGGCGCAGTTGTTGACGTTCAGTTTGATGGCGAGATTCCGCCAATTCTGGACGCGCTGCACATTAAACGTGAAGACGGTAGCCTTCTGGTTTTGGAAGTTGCCCAGCATCTTGGCGAAAGCACAGTCCGCACCATTGCGATGGATGCGACGGAAGGTCTTGTGCGCGGTACGGAAGCTGAACACACGGGTGAGCCGATTACGGTTCCCGTTGGCCCAGGCACGCTTGGTCGCATCATGAACGTCATCGGCGATCCGATTGACGAGCGCGGCCCCATCGACATGGTGAAGCGGTCTCCGATTCACCGTTCAGCGCCTGAATTCGTAGATCAATCAACGGAAGCGGATCAGCTTGTAACCGGCATTAAGGTTGTTGACTTGCTCACGCCATATGCGAAGGGCGGTAAGATTGGCTTGTTCGGCGGAGCCGGCGTTGGCAAAACCGTGCTTATCATGGAGCTCATTAACAACATCGCTAAAGGCCACGGTGGCTATTCCGTGTTCGCAGGCGTTGGCGAGCGGACGCGTGAAGGTAATGATCTTTATCATGAGATGATCGAGTCCGGCGTTATCGACCTTGAGGGTGGCGATTCCAAAGCGGCCCTCGTTTACGGTCAGATGAATGAGCCACCAGGCGCACGCGCGCGTGTTGCTCTATCGGGCCTCACACAGGCTGAATATTTCCGTGACGAAGAAGGCCAGGACGTTCTGCTCTTCGTCGATAATATTTTCCGCTTCACGCAAGCAGGTTCCGAAGTGTCCGCGCTGTTGGGTCGTATTCCATCCGCGGTTGGCTACCAGCCTACTCTTGGTACGGACATGGGTGCGCTGCAAGAGCGGATTACATCCACGAACAAGGGCTCGATTACGTCAGTCCAGGCAGTATACGTGCCAGCGGATGATTTGACCGATCCGGCACCTGCCACCACCTTTGCCCACTTGGACGCAACGACGGTTCTAAATCGCTCGATTGCCGAATTGGGCATCTATCCTGCGGTTGATCCGCTCGATTCCACGTCGCGTATCATGGATCCGCGCGTTATTGGTGATGAGCATTACGACACCGCCCGTGCGGTGCAGGAAACGCTCCAGCAGTATAAGGCACTGCAGGATATTATCGCGATTTTGGGTATGGATGAGCTGTCCGAAGAGGATAAGCTGACGGTTGCTCGCGCGCGTAAACTACAGCGCTTCTTGAGCCAGCCGTTCCATGTCGCCGAGGTGTTCACGGGCAGCCCTGGCAAATTTGTTAACATCGAAGACACTATCAAGGGCTTTAAAGGCATCTGTGATGGTGACTACGATGACCTCCCGGAGGCAGCTTTCTACATGGTCGGCCCAATTGAGGAAGCCATCGAGAAAGCGCAGAAAATGGCAGCTGAAGCGGCATAAAAACGCGCACGCAGTCAGTTAGGCTTAGAGCCTGTTAGGATTGGGAGATATGGCGGACAATAAAGTCGCTTTTGAGCTGGTTTCGCCAGAACGCCTCGTTGTTTCATTGCCAGTAGACATGATTGTCGTGCCTGGCGGGGAAGGCGACTTCGGTGTTCTGCCGGGCCACGCTCCGTTGATTGCTTCGGTTCGTCCCGGTGTGATTGAAATTTATGAGGGCCGTGAGGTCATCGATCGCATATTTGTGGCTGGCGGGTTCGCTGAAGTGACAAGCGAGCGTTGTACTGTGCTGGCGGAATCCGCTGTGCGCGTATCCGACATTGATGTCGGGCGTGCGGAAAAGAATCTCCAAACGGCCCAAGATGCTTTGGTTGATGCTGGTGACGATGAGGCGCGTGCAGACGCAGAGCGCCGCGTCGATGTCGCCCTTGGCCAGATCGCTGCAGTGCGCCGCAGCGCAATGCACTAACGGATGCCTGTCGGGGCTAGTGTCAATATACTTCCAAAATTAACTCGGTAAGGCGTGGCGGGTTCGGCTGCGCTACCAGTGCTTTCTGCAATGTGCATTCGCCACAAAATGATCACAATTGCGTACTTGAGATCAGACTTGATAGGAACTGTCTACACCGTTAATCATTGTCGTATTGCAGGCTGCTTTATCGCGCGAGCTTTGCGCTACAGATGATCTGCGAGGGAGAAGCATCGTGTCGACCCAATGGTCTGTCGATGACATTCCGTGGGATGGTTTCCGAGCGGACCTTGTCGACAAAGACCTCGTAAAGATTGTGAAAGCGGCGGCGTTGGTTGAGTCAAATGCTGACGACTACGCGAGCTATATTTGCAACGTATTCCACGATGACGCGACCATGCAGAAGCTTGCCCGGGATTGGGCGGTTGAGGAAGTACAGCACGGCGTTGTGCTTGGGAGGTGGGCGAAGATGGCCGACGCCACGTTTGATTATGACGCGCGCTTCCAACGGTTCCGTGAAGGTTACAGTATCGAAGTTGAAAGCGACCAAAGCGTGCGCGGGTCTCGCTCTGGCGAATTGATCGCTCGATGCATGGTCGAAGTCGGCACAAGCTCCTACTACACAGCGATTGCTGAAGCGTCTGAAGAGCCGGTCCTGCGGGAAATCTGCCGCCGTATCGCTACGGACGAATGGCGGCACTATGCTATGTTCTACAAAGCATTAAAGCGTTATTTGGAGGTCGAACAGCCCAGCCGCCTCCGCCGCCTTCGCATCGCTGTCAGTCGCATCGCTGAAAGCGAAGACGACGAACTGGCCTATGCGTTTTATGCCGCGAACGATGATGAGGCGCCCTATGACAGGAAGCGTTGCGCGAAAGAATACCTGGTGCTGGCCATGCCGCTCTATCGCCCGCAGCATCTCGAGCGCGCGATGGCGATGGTTTTAAAGGCGGTTGGGTTTCAGCCGCGCGGGCGGATCAATCGCACGCTGACCAAAGGCTTCACCCGCTTTATGGAAATCCGCCTCAAGCTTATAGCTTAGTCGTTACGCAATCCCCACCGTCATTGAATGGACAGTATAAACGGGTTGATCGGTAACGTTGTTAAACCCAGCATCCGTAATTTTCTGCCGAATGTCCTCTGCGGCGACACGGCGTCCACCGCTTGCCATGCCCGGAATATTTCCCATTATCCAATCGACAATGACGAGCGGTGCTCCAGGCTGGTAAAGACGTCGGCATTCGCGCAACAGGCTCATACTGTCATCTAACTCATGAAGCACTTGGATCATGATGAGCATGGCGGCGCTGGCATCGGCAAGCGGCAGGTCTGGGCATGAGTTTAGTCGTCAAATTCCCCAAACCGTCCGCTTTGGCATCAGTCGTAAGCAGCTCAACCATGCCTGCATGGATATCAAAGGCGATGATTTCGCGCGCCAGCAGCAATCGCGTGAATGGCAGGTTAACAAAGCCAACACCGATCCCGACATCTACAATGGGGCCATTAGACAGCTACTCCAAATGATCCAGTATCGTCGCCGGATCAATCTGCTTCAGCCACGCCGGGTCGCGAAGCCGGGCGATACGAGCGGGGTCCATTTTTATTAGATCAGCTATCAGATTTGCTTTCGATGATATCAATACTCTTTCCCAGGCGTAGACCGGGATTGGTCGCAACACAACGTGCTCTTGCCTGCAAGCGCGTTTCCAGGCGGAATGGTGGCAGACATATGGGAATGAGTCTTCATGCAAATTATTGACGCGCAAATTCATCTTTGGGGTTCCGGTCTGCCAAGCAATCTATCGCACCGCCAAGTTTCTTCGTTCGATACGGAGGAAGCGGTTGCGATGATGGATTCGGCTGGCGTCTATGGTGCCGTCATCCATCCGCCGGGCTGGGATCCTGGGTCCAATGCGATGGCATTTAAAGCAGTTGCAGATTACCCAGGCCGATTCGCAATCATGGGATCACTGCCGCTGGAAGACCCGGCCTCGCGAGGCAAGATCGCCGGCTGGCGCGACCAACCAGGCATGTTAGGGCTGCGTTACACGTTTACGGATAAGCAAGAGCAGCGACAATTGCATGAAGGGTACCTCGATTGGCTATTTGAGGAGGCAGAGAAAGCGGGCGTGCCGATAGCGGCACTTTGCACGGATTCACTGGCTCAATTCGGCCAGATCGCAGCACGGCACCCGGGTCTCAAAATCACCATTGACCACCTTGGCGGTCGTGGCGGCACGACGACGCTGAAAGACTCCGCATCGATGACCCATATTCCAGATTTGCTGGCTTTGGCGAAGCATCCCAACATTGCTGTGAAAGCAACCGGCGCACCTGGATATTCAAGCGAGCCGTACCCGTTCCCCGCGATACATACATATCTGGAGCAGATCTATCAGACGTTCGGCCCGGCTCGCATGTTCTGGGGGACGGACATCACTAAAATGCCGTGCTCATGGCAGCAATGTGTGGAGATGTTCATGGCGGAATTGCCGTTCATTGCCTCGGAAGACTTGCCGCTGATCATGGGCGAGTCGATTCGGGCTTGGTGGGGCTGGAGCCACGACTGATTGGCTTAGGTTTCGGCGGTGTCCGGCTCTTCCCGCGTGATAGCCTGGCCGCAGATGACGCGGCCTTTTGTTGGGTCAAAGGTTAGGGAGGGGGCGCTGTGCAGCTCCCAGCCTTCATTCAGCGCTTCGGTGATCCGGTCACAAAAACTGCGGTCATCGGTGCCGGTTAGAAAACGGTAGCGGCGCATTGCATTATCCTTTGGTGTTGAAGAAGTCTGTTACGCCAGCAATAGCCTCACTAAGTCCAACCCGTTCGGGTTCGGCACCGTCTGGGAAGGCGGTGAACAGTCGACTAGGCGTGCGGCTATCGAGTATTACGAACACGCCCCTGTCATCCTGCCGCCGGATCAATCGCCCGAACGCTTGGGCTAGGCGCAGGCGGACGATACGGTCATCATATTCCCGCCCGCCAAAATGGGCCCGCCTAGCTTTGTGCAGAATATCTGGCCTCGGCCAGGGCGCGCGGTCGAACACGATCAGGCGGAGCGATTTGCCGGGAACATCTACGCCATCGCGTGCAGCATCAGTCCCGAGCAGGCAGGCGTTTTCTTCTGCCCGGAAAATCTCTATCAGGTCTGCCAAAGCCATGCGGTCGATGTGCTGGGCGTAGAGCGGAATCCGCGCTTCCTCCAGCGCTTCGGCGATGCGGCCATGGGCGTCGCGCATGCGATTGATGGCGGTGAATAGCCCAAGCGCCCCGCCGTTAGACGCCATGAATAGCGATTTATACGCTGCTGCTACGTCCTCCGGCCGATTTCGGTTAACGTCTGTGACCACAAAAACCTTGGTTTGCCGACCGTAGTCATAAGGGCTGGCAACACGGGCGCGCAGCGCCTTTTGCAGCAAGTGCGATGCGCCGGTTCGCGCTTCAGCCGCCAACCAGTTCTGCTCTACATCCTCCGTCCGGTCTGTTAGAGTTGCAGACGTGACGACGGCACCGTGGGCGGATTCCAGCACGGCGTGGGCGAACGGTTTCGAGGGATCAATCCAGTGGCGGTGCATGCCAATATCGCGGACTTGTCCGTCCGCTTTGTCCAATTGCAGCCAATCAACGAAATCGTCCAGGGCTCCTTTCTGTAGGCTCGTCAGCATTTCGCGCCATGCGGTGAGTTGCGTACCCCGGCGCAGCAATGTGCGAGCAATGCCTTCGATGCGCTGGCGGGTCTGGGTTTCCAGGCTGTCTACTTCGTCCTCCAGGCGGGCGAGAATGACCGCGCGCAAGGTCTTCATCGGCTCGACCATGCCTTCGATGGCGGTCTCGAGCTTGCGGGCGGCCTCGATCACATCGTCAAGCGGCGGGCGCGCTTCGCACTCAAGCGTGTAGGGCGATGATTTATCAGATACGCGGGCTTGCACCTGGGCGAATACAGCTGCCAGGAAATGCTCGACAGCACCTACTGGGCCGCCTTCCAATATGCGTTGCAGCCAGCCGTCGCCTGGCAGGTCAGATGCGCCTTTGAGCACTGCGTCAAGCGCGGCCTGAGCTTTCTTTACCGCTTTCGGTGGATCAGTCGGCAATAATTCCCCAGCACGGGCTTTCAGGCCACGTGCCCGGCCAGCACGGGCTTCAGCGCCGACAAGCCAGCGCCGAAATTCACGGGTTTCCAGGCCGGTTAAGGCTGCGGAGAAGGCGGAATCGGCGGCGTCGAAAACATGATGGCCTTCGTCGAACACGTAACGCGTTGGGGTATGGGCATCGTCGAGGCCACCCATGGCCGCTTGCGCCATGACCAATGCGTGGTTGGCGACGACGACGCGCGCGCGACGGGCGCGGCGCACGCTGCGTTCAATGAAGCATTTCTGATAATGCGCGCAGGCAGCATAAACGCACTCGCCACGTCGGTCGGCCAGTCCTAATGCATAGCGCGGCCCGATCAGATCTACTAACCAGCCTGGCATATCACCGCCGACAAGGTCACCGTCCCGTGTCGCCATAGCCCAGCGCGCCATCAGGCCAAGTGCAATTGCATCTTCGAGCCGACCCCTGCCGCCGCGCGCCGCTTCTTCAAAGTTCAACAAGCAGAGGTAGTTTTCACGGCCCTTGCGGACGACCACATGGGCCAGCTTATCCGCCGCCAGCGGGTACAGCCTGTCCAGCTCATCGTCAATCTGGCGTTGAAGGTTACGGGTATATGTCGCGATCCATACAGGCGCGCCGTTCTTCTCAGCCCACAGGCTTGCGGGGGCGAGGTATCCAAGCGTCTTGCCGACACCAGTGCCAGCTTCCGCCAAAACCAAATCGGGGGCTTCGTCCGATTCGCGTGGCTGGAATGCGGCGGAGCATGCGCTGGAATAATCGGCCTGTTGCGGGCGGGGTTCTGCGTCATCGTCCAGCATTTCCGTGAGGCGGCGTCGGGCTTCTTCGATCAGCACTGGCTGCTGGCCAGGTTCGCCATTGGGTGCGTCTTCCCGCCATACAGGTAAGCGCCGCCACACTTCAAACCCTCGGCCTGATGCGCTGGCACCCGTTGCGCCAGATGCCGCCGTCGCGCGGGCGGCGACTGGTCCCCAGGCCCATCCAGCATCAGCCATGGTCCAGGCAAGATCGGCGACATCTGCATCCGGTTTTGCGGCGGCCAGTTCCGCCAGCAATAGCCGTGCGGCCTCCAAAAGCGCTCCGGCAGAGTCTTCCATGGATTTCGGTTCGGCCAGCCCAAGGGCTGCAGCGACGCCTTTTGGTGTCGGCAAGCAGAAACGCGCAGGGCGCACGAACGCGAAGAGCGATAGCAGATCGAACGCCTTAAACGGCATGCCGCCTAGCCGCCGCGCTGCGTTCTGCATATGCACCACCACGGGCACCTCGGCGCGGGCGCGGGCGGCGGCGTCTTTCAAGGTTAGCCGCGCAATCTCACCGTCGCCGCTCATCCACACAGCGATGTGATGGCCAACGACAAGCGCAGGCGGCGGCGATGGTCGTGCAGGACAAGGCGGCTCAGCGTCGAGCAAAGCTGCGGCCAATCAATTGCCGATGCACTTGGTTTGTGCCTTCCCAAATTTGGGTGATCTTCGCGTCGCGGAACAGGCGCTCGACTGAATACTCGGAGACATAGCCGTAGCCGCCATGTAGCTGCACCGCCATATCCGCCGCTTTCATCGCGAGATCAGACGCCCGCATTTTCAGCATGCTTGCTTCAATGCCGATATCATCCTCGCCTTCGTCAATCATTTCAGAGACATGGCAGAGCCAGCGTTCGCACATCGCCAAATCCGTTGCGATATCCGCCAGCATGAACTGAATGCCCTGGAATTCAACAATGCGACGGCCTGATTGTTTGCGATCATTGATGTAATCAACCCCAGCCTCAAACGCCGCCCGCGCGATTCCCAATGCATGAGCGGCAACACTTGGACGGGACTTATTCAGTGCAGCGAACAGTATGCTGAAGCCGTCGCCAGGGTCTTTCAATAGGTTCGTGCGGGGGACGCGAACGCCATCGAACGCCAATTCCGCTGTGGACGCCGCGCGATGGCCAAGTTTTTCTTCAAGTCGGACAACGTTGAGACCCGGCGCGTCCTTCTCGATTACGAGCGCCGATATACCGCCTTTCGGATCATCAATTTCAGACCATTTTCCAAAGATCAAAAAGATATCTGCAACATCACCGTTGGAGATGAAGCGCTTGCCGCCCTCAATCAGAATATCGTCGCCGTCTGGCGTGAAACGTGTGCGCATGCCGGTGGCGTCAGATCCGGCATCTGGTTCTGTGATGCAGAGTGCAGCAAGGCCGCCTTGAGCGATAACCGGCAGAAAGCGGCGTTTTTGCTTCTCTGTGCCGAAATCAATAACCGGCTTGATCGCGTGAAATACCGTTGACCACACAATGCCTGTGGACGCGCAAGCCGCAGCCACCAGCCGCGCACATTCGATGTAGACGGAATAGCGCATACCCGCGCCGCCATAGGCTTCTGGTATGAACAGGCCGTTCAGACCCAAATCATTGATCGCTTTCACATTGTCCCAAGGAAAGGCCTTGGTGCGGTCAAGCTCTGCCGCTCGGGGAGCGATCTCCTCACGCGCCATCCGGGCGACGCTTTCAATCACCGCCGCCTCGTCCTCAGCCCAATCATGGCCGTTATCCAAACGCTCAAACACGCGCATTGCCAGCGCTTCCTCATATGACCCTATTTGGGCTGACAATACCGGGCTGTTGCCCGAAGGGCCATGCTGGCGCCACCATGTACTCAGTATTTTTGAAAGGCGCACCCAATGACCAACTACATCACTTTGGAAACAGATAGCCAGGCCTTCGCCGATGGCCAAAGCTTTGGCGATGTTGGCGCTTATGAGCGGCTGAAAGGCCGGGCGCATTATCGGGTTGATCCGCTGGCGGCTGCGCAGGCGGGCGTGGTGGATATTCAGTATGCGCCAAGGGATGAAGACGGCTACGTCACCTTTGCAACGGACCTGGTGATTCTCAAGCCTGTGGATATAGCGCGTGGTAATGGCTCGTTGTTCTTTGATTATGGCAACCGGGGAAATATCCGCGCGCTGCAATATTTCTGTGACGCGAGCCAGTCCAACGAACCCAGCACAGCGGCTCACGCAGGCAATGGCTTCCTGTTCCGGCGTGGATTTACGTTCGTATCGGCGGCGTGGCAGGGCGATCTACTGCCAGGGCAGGGGCGCATGTTGCTGGATTTGCCCGTCGCACGGGATGGCGATGCGCCGATAACGGGCAAAGTACGGACCGAGTTTATTGCAAGCGGACCGGACATTCTCTGCTTCCCGTTGTCGGGTCGTTCATCTACGCGCTCACACCCTGCGGTATCACTAGACCAGAACCACGCGGTGCTGACTCGTCGCCGTTACGCCATGGATGCACGGGAAGCAGTTCCGGCAAGCGCGTGGAATTTTGCTCGCATCGACCAAGGCGGCGGATTGCATGCGACGGGTGCGGAACACGGCATCGCTCCAAGCCTAGAGCACATCTATATGCCCCAAGGGTTCGAGCCCGGGTGGATTTATGAGCTTGTGTATGAAGGCCAGGACCCGTTGGTTATGGGCCTTGGCCATGTTGCCGTCCGTGATTTGGCGAGCTTCCTCAAGCATCACGATGGGGAGGGCAATCCGCTCGGTGGTGGCATCACCCATGCGTATAGTTATGGGCGCTCGCAGACCGGTCGGTGCATTCGGGATTACGTTTGGCGCGGGTTCAATGAAGATGCCAGAGGCCGCAAGGTTTTCGATGGCGTTATGCCCCATGTTTCTGGCGCTGGCGGAAAATGGCTAAACCACCGTTTCGCCAATGCCGTCGTCGCAGGCGGGCAGCAGCATGAAGATCACTATTGCCCGGCGGACGCATTCCCGTTCGCCTACACAGAATCCACGGATCACAATACGGGAGAGACGGACAGCATCCTCAAACGCCCGGATACCGACCCGCTGGTAATGCATTCCCAAACGGCGACGGAATATTGGCAGCGCCGGGGTAGCCTCGTGCACACGGATACGGAGGGAAATGACCTTCCGATTCCCGATGGCGTCAGGATTTATGTGTGGTCATCGACCCAGCATGGCTCCGACCCGAACTTGCAGACGCCGCAGATGAGTGCTGGTGTCGAGTATCTGAACATCGCCCAAACTTCGATGCTGTTCCGCGCCATGCTGGACCGGATGGACACTTGGGCAAAAACCGGCGCTGCACCAGCGCCATCATGCCTGCCAACACTGTCTGATGGCACGTTGGTTGATTTTAAAACGTGGTTGGGCCAATACCCTGCGATCCCGAATAGTCCGATCCCCCAGGAGCCGAACCAACTGCCCCATCTGGATTTCGGGCCGGACGCGAAGGCAGGGATTTTGACGAAGGAGCCGCCGGAGGTTCTGAAAGAACGCGCCTATGTGATCCTGGTGCCTGCTGTCGATGCGGACGGTAATGAGACAGCTGGCGTTCGCGCACCGATGATACAGGCACCGCTTGGTACATATAACGGCTGGAATGTACGTCGGCGCGGCCTTGGCGGTGGCGCGATGCATGAATTTTCGGGGGGCTATATCCCGTTCCCAGAAACGTCTGAAGTTCGGGCTGCAACTGGGGATCCGCGCCAGTCGATCACGGCACGGTACGGCGATAACGCCGGATATATTGAAGCTATTGAGGCGGCGTCAAAGCGGCTTGTCGCCGATGGGTATATGCTGGAGGAAGATATCGAGCGGGCAAAAGCGCGGGCCGTTGATTGGGGCCGTCCACTGCACGACGTGAAGAGCATTTAAGCCATGACTATTCTGACGGACGCGGAAAGCGCGCAGTATCGTGACGCCGGATATGTTGCCGGTAAGCGCCTTTTGACGGAAGCCGAGGCCGCCCAATACCGCGTGGATGCTGAACGCTGCTGCGGGCCACAAAAGAAAGTTGGTGATCGGCGCCAAGCTTCTAATCGCTTGAAGCCTTACCTGCTGTTCCCTTGGGCGGGCGAGTTGGTGCGCCATCCCCGAATTCTGGACGTCGTTGAGCAATTGATCGGCCCGGATATTCTGGTGTTCCACACAACGGTCTGGCTGAAGGAGCCGATGAGCGGCAGCTTTGTGCCATGGCATCAGGACGCCACATATTTTGGCCTGGAGCCCTTCGAGCATGTCACCGCCTGGGTTGCACTCACACCCTCCACGCCGGAAAATGGCTGCGTTGAAGTGCTGCCGGGCTCTCACACCACAGGTCAGCGTCCGCATAAAGACCAACGGGACGAGCGCGCGATGCTTTCACGCGGACAAACGCTGACGGACGCGATTGATGACAGCGGCGGCGTCCGATTGGAGATGCAGCCAGGCGATGTTTCATTCCACCACACGCTTTTGATGCACCGCTCAGCCCCAAACCAAACCCAGCACCGCAGGATCGGCATCGGTTTCAGCTATATCCCAGCCCATGTTCGCCACACAGGCCCGACGCGCCTATCGGCAACTCTGGTGCGTGGTGAAGATCGGCATGGTAATTTTTATTCTGAGCCAATGCCAGAAGGTGAAGGCGATGCTGCCGCCGTTGAGGCACATTACCAAGCCCTCAATCGGTTCTGGATCGCGTCTGAAGGCATTCCGGAAATGGCGCATGCGCACTAAACGGTTGGCGCTGGAGGCTGCGATTTTTTCTGTGAGCCGCAGTCGCCGCCCTCTCCCTGATCCCCTCTCCCTCCAGTGAGGGCGAGGGGATCTCCACGCAAGCCACCTCCCTTTCTTGAATCCTCCGCCCCATAGGGGGGAGAGGGCAGGGTGAGGGGGAAGTTTGCGGCTGGGCACCACCCAACGACATGTCAGGATCCCATTTCGCCGAAAAGCGCCGCCGCTTCATCCGCCGTATAGCGACCAAGCCGGAGGTCCTCCGCGACAGCATCAGCAGACCGCGCACTTGGATCGCCATATCCGCCGCCACCGGGCGTCAGCACCCCGACCCGGTCACCGGCTTTGAGGGGAATATCCTGCTCCTTAGAAAGGTGCTCCGGCACATGGGCGGTGCCATCCCGCCAGATGGTGATTTTGTTCGTGCCGCCATCCTGTCCGCCAGCGGCACCCTGGGGGCCGAAGCGGCCATGGTCCATTACAAAACTGGCCCTAGCGTCACCCCGACGAAGCTCAACCTCGTAATCGAGGCCAAACCCGCCGCGAAATTCACCAGCACCGCCAGACCCTTCATGCAGGGCGTAGCGCCGGAATAGCACAGGATAGTTCTGCTCCAATATTTCCACCGGTTGCGCTTTGGAAATGCCAATGGTCGAGCAGCCATTGCTTAGGCCATCGCCATCGGCAGACCCGCCATATCCGCCGCCTGTCAGCTGATACATCACATAGCTGCGCCCGCTTGTCGGATCATTGCCGCCAAGGGCGAAGTTGCCGCTCGTACCTGCTGGTGCCGCCGTTGCCCGGTGCGGCAATGCTTCAACTAAGGCTGCGAATACGGCCTCGGCGATGCGTTGGGAGACTTCTGCAGCACAGCCGGATACGGGCCGAGGATATTGTGCATCCAGGAACGTGCCTTCGGGCCGAATGATCGTCAGCGGTTCGAAAGCTCCTGCGCTAATGGGGGCTTCCGGGAAAAGGTGACGGACGGCCAGGTAGACGGAGCTCAGCGTGGTGGCCAGCACGGAATTCATTGGACCTTGGCAGGGCGGGCTGGAGCCAGCGAAATCGAACGTCATATGATCGCCAGCCTTGGCGATGTTTAGCCGGATCGCTAACGGCTCATTGACGACACCGTCGCTGTCCACCCAAGCGACGGATTGATAGTCGCCATCTGGGATTTCCTGGATGAGTGTGCGCATCTGTGTCGCTGCACGGCTACGAAGCTCAGCGATGGCGGCCTGCACCGTGTCATCGCCATAGCGATCCAGCATTGCGCAGAGCCGCTCTTCGCCAAGGTCCAGTGCTGCGGCCTGGGCCTTAATATCCCCGATGCGCTGGTCTGCAACGCGGATGTTGGAGCAGATGATCTGGAAAATCTCCTGATCCATCTGCCCGCGCTTGAAAAGTTTTACGGGTGGTAGTCGCAAGCCCTCTTGCTCCACCGCCGTCGCAGAGGCTGAAAATCCGCCAGGGACCGACCCGCCAATGTCAGGCCAATGCCCTGTGTTGGAGAGCCAGCAAAAAACCTCCCCTTTGCGATAGACGGGCCGGGCAAAGCGCACGTCCATCAAGTGCGTGCCACCGAGGTAGGGATCATTGACGCAATACATATCACCGGGTTCTGGTGCTGCTGTCAGCCCTTCGGCGATCCGTTCAATCAGCACCCGTGTTGAATATTGCATCGTGCCGACAAAGACCGGCAGGCCGCCAGCACCTTGGGCGATCAGCGCCCCGTCTTCAGCGGCATAGATGCCGTCGGACCGATCATCGGCTTCTGCGATTATGGGGCTGAATGCGGCGCGGGAGAATGCTAGGTCCATCTCATCACAAACCTGTTGCAGGCCGTTTTGGATGACTGTCAGTGTAATTGGATCAAGCGTAATCGGATCAAGCGTCATTGGCCCGCTCCCACATGGATAATCAGGTTGCCTTGGGTGTCGCCGGTGACGCGATCACCGGGTTCAAGCACGATGGTCGTATCCATCTGTTCAATAATGGCGGGGCCGCTAAACGCAGCGTCGATTGGCAGGCGCTCGCGGGCATAAACCGGCGTTTCAACCCAGTCTGTATCGAAGAAGACCGGGCGACTGCCGGTTAGGGCGTCCGTGACATTGGCCTGCCGTCCTGCCGGTTCGATCAGCAATGAGAGATCAAGCGGTGGGCGGACGCCGATGACGGAGGTATTCATATTCACCAGTTTAGGGCGAATTTCGTCCAGTGCGATTTTGAACCGCGCCATATAGGCAGCCTCAAACCGCTCGCGTAGGTCCTGGCGGTTGGGGCTTGGACCGTCCAACGGCACGCGCAGTATATGCGATTGGCCGACAAACTGCATATCGACGCTATGGATATGCCGGCGCTCTACCAGCTCCACCGTTTCCCTATCGAGCAGCGCTTCGCCCTCAGTGATATGGTCCTGAAAGACTTTGGCGACGGCGGTTTCATCCAACGCATCGAGCGGCTGGTTGAGCGTGCGCACGAAATCATGGCGGAGGTCTGCGAGCGCGCAACCGAGGGCGTTGGTGATGCCGGGGCGAGCGGGCATAAGCACCGTCGGCACACCAAGTTCCCGCGCCAGTGCGGCCGCATGCATTGGCCCCGCGCCGCCAAAAGCAAATAGCGCGAAGTCCCGTGGGTCTGCGCCGAGCGAAATCGACACCATGCGAATTGCGCCCGCCATTTTGGCGTTGGCGATGCGGATAACAGCGGCAGCGGACGCGACGGCGCTTAGGCCCAAAGGTGCCCCAAGTTTCTCGTCAAAGATGGCGTGGACATCATCCAGGCTAACGCCGCCCTCAACGGATTTGAGCTTGGCGGGGTCAAGCCGACCCAGCAGCAGATTGGCGTCAGAGATTGTCGGCAGCGTTCCACCGCGTCCGTAGCAAATCGGCCCCGGGTCCGCGCCAGCGCTTTCTGGCCCGACCTCGAGCAATCCCGCTGCGTTCACATGGGCGATGGACCCACCGCCAGCGCCGACTGTGCGCACATCCACCATGGGTACATGGATTGGCAGCGCGTATTCGACCTCGATTTCTGAGGATACGGCAGGCTCTGCATCTCGGATCAGCGCCACATCGGTTGAGGTGCCGCCCATGTCATAGGTGATCAAGTTCGGCGCGCCCGCTGCCCGGCCTGTATAGGCCGCAGCGATAACGCCAGATGCGGGGCCGGACATAACCGTTTTCGCTGCTTCCCGTGCGACCAGTTCGGCGGAAACAACGCCGCCATTGCCGTTCACGACCAGCACATCGCCTTTGTAGCCTTGGCCTTTGAGTTCGGAGGTCAAACGGCTGATATAGCGCTCTAGCAGGGGCTGGACGGACGCGTTGACCGCTGCCGTCACGCCGCGCTCATATTCCCGGCTTTCCGCTAGCAACGCATGGCCCATGGTCACAAATGCGTTCGGCCAGATATCGCGCACGATCTCGCCTGCGCGCTGCTCGTGGGCCGGATTTGCATAAGCATGCAGGAAGTGAATGACGACTGCCTCGCACCCTTCCGCGAGCAGCGCATTGGCTGCGGCGCGCACGTCGTCCTCCGCCAAGGGCGCGACCACTTCGCCTACCGCATCCATCCGCTCCTGCACTTCAAGGCGAAGATCACGGGGGATTAGGGGCCGGAACTGGCCTTTCATTCCGTAGGGGTTGGGACGGGTGCGGCGGCCAAGTTCCAGCACATCCCGGAACCCGGCGGTGGTGATAAGGCCGGTCTTGCTGAGCTTGCGTTCAAGTACGGCATTCGTTGTTGTCGTCGTGCCGTGGACGATCAGGTCAATTGTGGGAAGGTCTGCATCGCCTTCTGTCAGCGCATGCAACACGCCGAAAGCTTGGTTGCCCGGCGTCGTTGCGGCCTTGGCAAGGCGCACAGTTCCAGCTTCCGTATCCAGCAACACCAAATCGGTGAACGTGCCACCTACATCAATGCCGATAATTTGGCTCATGAATTGCTCTCCGGGTCTGCCAGCTTGGCGAGTAGCTTTGTGAAATGCGCTGCTTCCTCCACCGTTAGCGGGCTCAATGTTTCGGCGGTGATGGCGTGGGCGGCGCTGACGCTCTTCGCATAGGCTGTGTGGCCTTTGTTAGTTAGCGTAACGACACGGCGGCGGCGGTCTGCAGCATCAGCAGAGCGTTCGATCAGACCGTTCTCAGCCAATCGGTCGACCATGACTTTCGTCGTGGCGGCGTCCATAGCGATCTGGCGGCCAAGATCGTTTTGGGAAAGCGGTCCACGCTCGTGCAGCCGGGCAAGCGCGGCGAACTGCGTTGGCGTCAATTCAGGAATATGGGCGCTGAAAATTGCGAGATGGCGTTGGTTCGCCTTCCGCATCAGATATCCCACTTGGCTGTCCAGGCTATAGGCGGCTGCGTTCATAAACTGCTCGCTTTGGTCTCAACGATTGACAACATAGCCTGCTGGCGACACTATTTCATTCGTATACGAACAAATTTGAAGGCTCCAGCGCAAGTGGACTATTTCAGGCCAAACAGTGTGGCGGAAGCCCTGATGATTGCAGAACGTGGCGGCATGCGCATCGCTGCGGGCTGCACGGACCTATTTCCAGCGACACAGCAACAACGGTTGCCTGGGCCAATCCTTGACATTACTGGCATTCAGGCGTTGCGTGGCGTCTCCCGAAGCTGGAATAGCTACCGGATCGGTGCCACAACGACCTGGACGGATATCGTGCGGGCAGACCTCCCGCCTGCCTTCGATGCGCTGAAGCAGGCGGCGCTGGAGGTTGGCGCCGTGCAAATTCAGAACTCTGGAACAGTGGCTGGCAATCTCTGCAATGCCTCGCCTGCTGCTGATGGCGTACCGCCGCTCCTGGCGTTGGATGCATCTGTAGAACTACAGTCCAAAAGTGGCGTGCGATCCCTGCCGCTTGGGGAATTCCTGACAGGCGTTCGGCAAACTGCGTTGCAGCCGGGGGAGGTTGTGACGGCGGTAACAGTGCCGGAGGCTGCACGAGGGCGCTCCAGATTCTTAAAGCTGGGTGCCCGTAAGCACCTCGTGATTTCTATCGTAATGGCGGCTGTGCGCCTTGATGTTGTGGACGGTCAGGTTCGAGAGGCGGCTGTATCCGTCGGTTCCTGCAGCCCCGTTGCCGCGCGGTTGCCTGCTGTAGAGGCAGCGTTGGCCAACGCGCCAATGGATGATTCGCTGGCCGCGCTTGTGCAGGACGCGGACGTCGCGGCAGCATTGACGCCCATCGCCGATATCCGTGGCGATGCGGATTATCGCTACGATGCAGCGGCGGAATTGGTGCGTCGCGCCGTGCGGGATTTAGTCGATGAGAGGGTGGTGGCATGAAGATTGCGCTCACCGTAAACGGCAGCTCTCACGAGTTCGAAATGGCACCTGGCCGTCGTCTGACAGATGTTCTGCGGGAAGATTTAGGCCAGCGCGATGTCAAAGTCGGCTGTGATGCTGGTGATTGCGGTGCTTGCTCTGTGCTGGTGGATGGTGCGCCTGTATGCGCTTGCCTGACACCTGTAGCGCAGGTCCAAGGCCGCGAGATTACGACCGTCCAAGGCCTTGGACAGAATGGCCTCACAAGCCTGCAGCAGGCGTTCCTCCGCCATGGTGCTGCGCAATGCGGTATCTGCACGCCGGGCATGCTTATGGCGGCGTCCGCACTTTTAGCTGAGAACACGGCACCCACGCGGGATCAAGCGGAAATGGCGCTTGGCGGTGTTCTATGCCGTTGCACCGGATACCAGAAAATCATCGACGCCGTGTGCGATGTAGGAACAGGCTACGAGCCAGCCGGAGCGCCATTGACGGGCGCTCCAGTTGGCGCGCGGCTTGAGCGGTTGGACGGTCTTGCAAAGGTCAATGCCTCAGAAGCCTTTGGCGCTGACGCATGGCCGGAAGGTGCCTTGTATGTTCGCGCCATTCGCTCACCGCATCATTTGGCGTCGTTCAGCTTTGGCGATCTGGCTGCGTGGCAGGCAGCGACGCCGGGTATTGAAGCTGTATTCACCGCTGACGATATTGACGGCTCCAATTGCTTCGGTGTCATCCCGCCAATGGCGGATCAGCCCGCTTTGGCCGATGCCCTGGCCCGCTTCAAAGGTGAAGCGGTTGCGGTGATCGCAGGCGAACGGGAAGCCGTACTGGCGCTCGGCCCAACTGCATTCCCCATTACCTGGGTGCCGCTAGACGCCACACTGGAACCCGATGCTGCGATGCTGCCGGACGCGCGGCTACTGCACAATTCAAGGCCCGGCAATATCCTCATCCGTGGCCGTGTCGCGAAGGGAGACGCTGAAGCTGGCCTCGCCGCTGCCGCCCACGTTGTCGAAGGCGCGTTCGAGACAAGTTTTGTTGAGCACGCATATATCGAGCCCGAAGCGGGTTCAGCATGGATGGATGGCGATACGTTAGTCATTCAGGCATGCACCCAAGCACCAGTGATGGATCAGGACGACGTCGCCAACGTGCTGGGCTTGCCCGCATGGCGGGTGCGGATCATCCCGACGGCGGCGGGCGGCGGCTTCGGCTCCAAGCTGGATATCTCACTGCAGCCGTTGATTGGGTTGGTTTCGCTGAAAACCGGCCGCCCGTGCCGCATGGTCTACACGCGCTGTGAAAGCATGGCCTCGACCACCAAGCGCCACGCCTCGCGCATGTCTGCCCGTATTGGCGTTGATGCCGATGGCCGCATTACTGGCATGGCGTTCGAAGGGGATTTCAACACCGGCCCGTATGCGAGCTGGGGGCCGACGGTCGCCAACCGCGTGCCGGTTCATGCGTCTGGCCCATACCGAACGCCGAATTATCTGGCGGAAACCCAGGCGGTTCATACCAATGCTTCTAATGCTGGGGCATTTCGGGGCTTTGGGGTGCCGCAAGCGGCGATCATGCAAGAGACGTTGTATGATCGGTTGGCAGAAAAATGTGGGCGGGACCGGTTGGCATTCCGCCAGTTAAACGCACTAAAGGACGGCGACATTTCCGTTTGTGGGCAGCAGCTGAATTCTGCTGGTATCAGCGAATGTTTGGATGCGCTGGCCGCGCCCTGGAAAACAGCTTTGGATGCTGCAGCGGCTTATAACGCGCGCTCAACGGAGCGAAAGCGCGGCGTTGGCGTTGCCTCATGCTGGTATGGCTGCGGCAACACATCTTTGCCGAACCCATCGACGGTCCGGCTTGGCGTTACTGCGGACGGGCGCTTGGTTTTGCACCAGGGTGCGACCGATATCGGGCAGGGCTCCAATACCGTCATCACCCAGATATGCGCCGACGCACTTGGCCTGCCTGTCGCAGCGTTCGAGCTTGTTGGTCCAGATACTGCACTGACGCCAGATTGCGGCAAAACCTCTGCCTCCCGCCAGACCTTTGTGACTGGCAACGCCGCATTGGCTTCCGGCAAAGCGCTCCGCCAGAGCGTTCTTCGACTAGCGAATATGAGCGATGCGGCGGAACTCGCCCTTGCAGATGGCGTACTCTCGGCAAGTGAAGGTGGGCGCAGTCAGATAATTGATCTCGCCCGCATGCCCGTTGACGACCATGGTTACGTGATCGCGGCGGAGGAAACCTATGATCCGCCGACAGCGCCGCTGGATGAGAATGGCCAGGGTGTGCCTTATGCCATCTACGGTTATGGCGCGCAGATTGCGGAAGTCGAGGTCGATCTGGCGCTTGGCATTACGAAGGTATTGAAGGTGACGGCGGCGCATGATTTGGGTCGGGTGATAAATCCACTATTGGCGGAAGGCCAGATTGAGGGTGGCGTGGCGCAAGGTCTGGGCTTGGCGCTCATGGAAGAATATCTGCCAGGGCGGACAGAGAACTTGCACGATTATCTGATCCCAACGACCGGCGACATGCCCCATATCGAGTCAATTCTGGTCGAGAAGCCGGACCCTGAAGGCCCCATGGGCGCGCGCGGCTTGGGTGAGCATGTCTTGATTCCAACGGCACCCGCAATCTTTAACGCGATCCGCCATGCTAGCGGGGCCGAGATTGATTTCGCACCCGCTCTGCCGCACCGTATCCGCGCCGCTATCAAGCTGAAGGAGGAGCAGTCGTGACCGTCAAAAAGGGCGATAAAGTCCGCTGTGACGCCTGTCCCGTCATGTGTTTCGTGGCTGAAGGCCGCGCCGGCGCCTGCGACCGCTATGCAAATGTAGACGGCAAGATCGTGCGGATAGACCCGCTGACAGTTTTCGATAAGCGCCTGGAAACGGGCGGCGAGATCAAGCCGTTCCTCCAGGCTGATTGGGAAGCTAAGCCGTTCTCAGGCGATGAGGTTTTTGTGTCCGCCATTGGCGCAGGCACCACATATCCAGACTACAAGCCAGCGCCTTTTATTGTGAGCCGCAAGATTGACGGGGTTGATTTCGTCACGGTCGTTTCCGAGGCTATTTTCTCTTATTGCGGCGCGAAGGTGAAAATCGATACTGACCGGCATATCGGTGATGAGGCAGCAACTGTCCGTGCCAATGGCGAGGCGATTGGTCATGTCATGACCGGCGAATATGGCAGCCAAATGCTATCCCTCGGCGGCGTCGACCACCTGACCGGCGGCGGCAAGGCGGAAGGCCGCGTGACTTGCGACGCGTTGATGCGGCTCTGTAACAAAGAAGCGGTCGAACTCTCCATTGACAATGGCTCCACGGTTCTGGTGCAGGCGGGGCAGGCGCCGGTTGTGGACGGCCATAGCGAAGCGCGCATGCGGGTTGGCTGCGGTTCCGCCACCATCGGCATGTTTGCATCCCAGTGGTCGGGGCTGGTGGATGAAGTGGTGGTCGTGGACGATCACATCACTGGCGTTGTCTCAGAACATCAAGCCGGCAAGGTACTGAACTGGCCAGATACAGGCATCGGCATCGAAGGCCGCCGCTCAACGCCGGGCCGGTACTTTGATGTGGCGAAACCGGGTCTTGGCTGGGGTGGTGCAGATATCGATGACCCACTGACCATCCTTGGTCCTTGGAACCCTAAGAAGGGTGCCAAGCCAGGCCTGACCATGCTGATGGTCTCCACCACCGGCGAGCAGTATGGCTATTACATTCTGGATGAGGACCTGCAGCCGCGCCCGCATGATTTGCCCGCAGCTCTTCGCCCATCGGTCGATCTGATCGGGGAGAACTGCGAGGCAGCGCTTTGCACCGTGTTGTTCATGGGTGGGGCGGGCGGATCGTTGCGATCCGGCGTAACACGCAATCCAGTGCGGCTAACGCGATCTGTGCAGGCTAAGCAGACGACCGTCACTATCGGCGGCGCTTCGGCCTATGTGTGGCCGGGCGGTGGGATCACGGTGATGGCGGACGTTATGGATACGGCTGACGCGGCATTCGGTTATGTGCCGACGCCTGCCATCGTAGCGCCCTTGGAATTTACGACGACGCTGGAGGAATACCGGCGGCTTGGTGGCCATGATGATGCCGCGCGCACCGTCGAGGACATTCTGGCGCACGGCGGCGAATATGGCACGGACGTGCGCGCTATCGGGGGCATAGCCCGCTGAGCTGGGATGCGCCGCAAGCCTTGCGTCTGGCCGATGGGCGCTTGCATCTCCACCACGGTCCGATTGATCTGATCATCGAAAGCTTTGGCCCCGGCGCTGATGCAAGCTATGTGCGCGCCGCCCACGTGTTCCAAACGGTGCTGATCGACCTGGCCGTGGAACTGCCGGATTTGCGACGTCCGATAACTGATGATCCAGTGCTTACAGGAGCGATTGCCCAAGCGATGAGTGCCACAGTTCGGCCTTACGCACCAGAATTCGTCACGCCGATGGCTGCCGTCGCCGGTGCTGTCGCTGACTATGTGCTGCCGGCCCTGGTTGACAGCCCTGGCATTACCAAGGCCTACGTCAACAATGGCGGTGATGTGGCGTTCTTCCTGACGGAGGGCGCTGTATTCAATGCGGGCATTTTTGCTGAGCAGCCCGGCGCGTTTCAGGTGCGTTATGAGAACCCAGCCCGGGGCGTTGCGACCTCAGGCTGGCGTGGGCGCAGCCATTCGCTTGGCATCGCAGATGCTGTGACAGTCATGGCGGAGAATGCGGCGGCGGCGGATGTTGCGGCTACGTTGATCGCCAATGCTGTGGATGTGCCTGCATCGCCAAAAATCACACGGGCGCCTGCGGCAGAACTTGCGCCAGATAGTGATCTTGGCGAGCGGCTTGTGACGACTGATGTTGGGGAATTATCAGAAAGTGAGACTGCTAGCGCGCTGGATCGCGGTGCTGCCTATGCGCAGCACATTTTGGGACGGGGACTGATCTATCGCGCAGCGCTGCAGCTAAACGGCGATGTTCGATTTGTGACGTCAGAAGGTTCGCAGCAGCGGCTCTAATCGGCTTTCTTCAAGTCGTCGGCTATACGACGCAAGGCCTTCGCATCAGATTGCGCCAGCGCTTTCAACAAGGCTGACAATTCTTCATCGTCAGCCCGTTTGGCTGCACGTTTCAGCGGAACCCATTTAATAGTGCGCTGGTTTTTCTCTTTCCAGTCCTCCATTTGTTCGGTGACCAGGAGCGGATAAACCGCAACTTTGCTCGGTCGGATACTGCCGTCATCATTCAGATGGTCATAAGCGTAAGCACCAATGGCTTTGGGACAGGCCGACCCGACGACGCCGGCTTCTTCAAGCGCCTCGACTTCGGCGACTTTGTTCGGCGCCAAGCCTTTGATCAGATTACCCTTTGGCAGGATCCAGCGTTTGCGCGTCCGGGATGTCACCATCAGCAGGTGCACGCCGTCTTCATCCTGCCGGAACGGCAGCGCCGCAACTTGGCGATGGAATTTCGACGGCACGGATGCGATCTCCTAAATGGGCTGGACAGTCAATGCATGTAAAGAAGCGATATTATAATGCAATTTCTGCATAATTCCTAGTCTGTTGCGCGGTAGCTTTGATGTCTATGGTGAAGATACTGTTGAATTGCGTGAGGGGTAGAGCCGTGACAGACAAAGTGGATGCCGTAAATCCGTTCGTACCAGGGACCGATATTCGTATCCCCGGCGCTGCATCAGGCCCATTAGCGGAACTGACATTCGTCGCCAAGGATCTCTTTGATATTGCAGGGTTTCCAACGGGCGGTGGCAGCCCGGATTGGCCGCGTGACCAGCTCCTGCCGGGAAAACACGCCTGGGCCGTGCAGACACTGTTGGATGGCGGCGCAAACCTGATTGGCAAAACAATCACGGACGAAATTTCGCTCGGCATATTGGGTGAGAACGCGTTTGAAGGAACCCCAAGCAATGTGAATGCGCCAGGGCGGGTTCCGGGTGGTTCATCATCAGGCTCAGCCGCAGCCGTAACCGCAGGGATCGCTGATATCGCCATCGGCACAGATACAGGTGGGTCCGTGCGGGTGCCGTCCAGTTTCTGCGGTCTTTACGGCATTCGCCCAACCCACGGTCGCTTGCCGCTGGACGGCATGGCACCGCAAGCCCCAACGTCTGACACGACTGGCTGGTTCGCGCGGGACGGTGATAAGTTCGCCCGTACCTCTGCTGTCATGCTTGGAGAGCCTGTGGCTGATGACGCCCGACCAAGCACGCTGGTCGTCGCAACAGACGCCTTCGGGTTCGCGGATGATGGTGTTGCCGCTGCTCTCGCTCCACTGGTGGATAGGTTGAAAGCTTTGTCGGGGACCGTCCGCGAAGATTTATTAGCACCCCAGGGGCTTTCAACATGGGCGCGGGCGCAGCGCGCCATCCAGCCGTATGAAGCCTGGAAGACATTCGAAGCGTGGGTTGATCAATACAATCCGCGCATGACCTTCACTGTCGCGCGCGGCCTGATTGCTGGGGCATCTATTCCGGTCGCAGAACGAACCTGGGCCGGGTATATGCGGATGGAAGCCCGCGCGCGCTTGCGGATGTTGACCGCGGATGGCGGCGTTCTCTGCATGCCGACAACACCGTTCCCAGCGCCTAAACAAGGTCTCGCCGTCTCCGCCATGGATCCGTTCAAGGACAGAATCACCTGTCTTGCATCCCTGGGTGGGCTCGCTGGGCATCCACAGATTAGCATTCCGGGGGGGCAGGTTGACGGCCTGCCCATCGGCCTCTCCATTATTGGCGCACGCGGGGCGGATGCTCAGCTTGCGTCTATCGCACGGACTACCGGTAAGGAATTCGAATGACTGACATGAGCCCCAACACCCCTGAAATCGTGGAAGAAGTCCGCGTCAAGTTTGAGCGTTATGAACAGGCGCTGATCGATAAAAACGTGGATGTTCTGGATGACACATTCTGGGAAAGTCCGTTGGCGACCCGGCTCGCGATGCATGAGCACGGCTACGGCTTTGACGAGATCCACGCTCACCGCGTCGCCCGCCCACCAGGGCCGGGCATCAAAGAGGAACGGTTGCGGTTGGATATCCTCACCCTTGGCCGCGATTTCGCCAATGTCAGCCTCGAGTTTAAAGTGCGCGGCAAAGATTTGATCGGCCGTCAGACCCAAGTTTGGGCGCGCCTACCAGACGTTGGCTGGAAGGTCGTCTTCGCCCATGTCTCGACCGTGGAACACGACGCGCTCTGGTAAGTTGGCTCTGGGTCAGACGGCGGCATGCGCTGGCTTGCCCGCAACGCCTTTGTATAGAACGGACTGGCGAAGCTGCATGATCCGGGCATGCTCTGCCCTGGCGTCGTCGTCCATATCGGCAACCGGCGGCGTTTCCAGAACGAAATTGCCGTGAGTGTCGTCGCCGCGCACGAGCCATGCGGAATCAACATCCCCATTCACCTGGGACACATCCGGCGTGATGTAGCGGACGGCGACGCCGATGCGGCGCCCACTGGATTGGTTCGGTTCAGATGCGTGCACGGTGCGGACGTGATGGAGCGAGAGTTCGCCCGGCTGTAGCGGACAGAACACGGCTTCATCATCGTCTACTTCGATGGCGATTTCTTGGCCGCGCGTCAGCAGGTTATCTGCGGCGAGGGTATCCCGATGCGGGGCCTGGTCCAGATTTTGGGAGCCGGGCAGCATTTTCATGCAGCCGCTTTCCAACGTCGCTGGCGACAGCGCGATCCATGCCGTTGTGACGCTTGGCTTGGATAGGCCCCAATATGTGGAATCCTGGTGCCATGTGACAAAGCCTGGCGCATGTGCGTCTTTCACGAACAAGCTCATGCCCCAGACCATCAGGTCCGGCCCCAGCACATCTTCTACGGCATCTAGCACCCGGGGATGGCTTGCAAGCTCTGCCGCCCAGGTCTGCAGGAGGTAGAGCTTCTGGCCTTTGGATAGCTCATACCACCCACCATTCGCTGCCTCATAGGCCTTGAACCGACCACGGAATGCAGCCGTATCCGCAGGCGATAACGCAGGCACAGGGGCGATGAATCCGTCGTGCTTGTAGGCGGCGGATTGGGTAGATGTCAGGGATTTTGGCATGACGTTATTCCGCTGCGACGGCGGCGGGTGCATCCGCCCATGTTGGTCTATCGCCGCCAAGCACCGGCGATGGCCGCGCCCAATGTGGCGGCGTCTTGGAAAGCTTCAGAACAGGTCCCAAATGCCGGATGGGGCCATATGCAGGCGCCGATTCAATCCGCATGGCTGCCAATTCATCATCGCTGAATTCCATGCCGTCCTGGACAGGGGCAGTTTTGCCCTGGCGATAGATAAGCATGCCAGACTGGCAGAGTGAGACGCGCACATGATAGCTGCCTCCTTCCCGCGCGCGACGGGCGAGGGCGAGGAGCATGCCGTAAGCTGCCAGATATCCCGTGACATAGTCATTGGCGGCGGCGGGCAAAAGTTTCGGCCGTTCCGGGCTGCCTTCAGCCGCGATGCCGACCATAGTTTGTGCCACTTGTTCCCATCCGGCGCGATGGCTGAACGGACCATCCGCGCCATAGCAGCTAATGGACGCGTAGATGATGCCCGGGCGGATTGCCGCCGCTTGTTCCGGCCCAAACCCAAGCCCTTCAAGCATGCCAGGGCGGTAGCCTTGCGAGAAGATATCGGCGTCTGCCAGCAGTGCCCGCAATTGCGCGGCCTCTTCGGCATTCTTGAGGTCCAGGAAGCAGGAGCGCTTGCCATGGCTGGTGTCGATCACGTGTTCTGGCACCTGCGGCAGGCGTTCGGCTGTCACCATCAACACTTCAGCGCCATGTTCCGCCAGCGTGCGCCCAGAAATTGGGCCAGCTAGGATGCGAGTCAGGTCCAGCGCTTTGATGCCGCTGAGCGGACGAGGACCCTCCGGCATCGGCTCAGGGTCGCTATCACCAATTTTGATGATTTCGACGATTGGCTTTGCCGCTAGCACCTGGCCGTGTGGTGTTGCCAGCCATTCATCATTGGAACGTACCATGCCGCCACAGGTACGGATTTCGTCAATGGCGTTTTCAAGGTCCATCGCATCCCATTTGGCAACGGCGGGCGCGATTGAGGCGGGGATTAGTTCGCAATCCAGTAGCTTCAGCATCCGTGCTTGCAGATGGGGCAGGTTGAAATGCGGCAGGACATAGCGGCCATCCTTGGTCGGGTAGGGCTGCGTTACCTGCATCATCTTTTCATGCGCCGGGTTCACAATGGTTTTGAACGCGCCATCCGGCCCTGGTCGTTGCAGATAACTTGTACTGCGAAGCGCTGCGGCGGCATGGCGGACATCGACTGTCGCCTTTTGCCGCTCGCCAGTTTTCAGCTCCCAAATATCGTTGACCGCAACGCCAATACCGCCAAGCACAGCAGCCGCCGTTTCGCCAATTTTGAAACGCGTTGATACGACTGGATCAGCCCCTGTGATGGTCACCTCGTCAGCGACAGGCGTTCCCAAGCCGCGTGCGGCTAAGACTTCATCGAATGCGGTGGTCATTGAAGTTGGTCCTTCACATGAGGCAATTTAGGCGTTTTGCTTTTGGCGTTTTGTTGTTTCGCCAGGGCCGCCATCGACAGCTTCCAATGGGGCATTCAATGCCGCACCTGGGCAGTGAATGCCAGCGGGGCGGCCTGCGGGGTTCAGCCCTTGCTGCTCGATATGGCTTGCAGGCACATCTGGTCCTCCAGGGCAGCCAAGCCAGAGGCGCAGCAGGTGGCGGCGGCGCTCCAGGTCTGGCCAGTCCTCATATTTCGTGCGGCTATGCAGGATGGTGTGATTGCAGACGAACTGCATATCGCCTGGCTCAAATTCCATGTCCAGGCGGAATTCTTCACTGCCGGCAAGGGCGTCCAGCGCATCAAACGCGGCCTCTTGCTCCGGCGTGACACGCGGCACGTCATCAAAGCGTTGGGCTTTGCGGATGGCGCTGCGGACATAATGGCCAAAGATGCGCCCTTCATGGGCCTGGAATACGGGCATTGGGTACCAGGGGCGGCGGCCTTCTGGAATTTCGTCCCGGCGGTCCCGATATGTCAGCTGCATCAGGACTGCCAGATGCTCTGGATGCCGCTCGATCATGGCGTGGTAGAGCGCGGTTGAGGATACGGCGCTGGAAAGCCCGCCGGTCTTCGATGTTTTGATGGATAGCAGCCCGACAACATCGCCTGCATCGCAGTGATAGGGCAGGCGTTCTGCCGTTTGATAGCCTCTGGAACTCGGTTGGCTGTAATCGAAGCCAAGGTCGCGGACATGGCCAAGCGCATGCCCCGCCGCGTTTTGCGACACGGCGTCGCCAAGGTGCAGCCCGACCGCCCAGAACGCCGTCGCGGCTTGGCGCAGATTGTAGCGATCAATCGGAAATCCTCGAATAAGCGACAGCCCAACGCCGTCCAGCACATTCGCTTTGATCTCTTTCAGCTTCGGTGCCAGGTGCGGCAAGGGCAGGTCGCTTGCGGTGACGTTTGTCAGATCATCTGTCCGATCACCTTCCGCTGCGATCACGGCTTCAAGGTCGCCAAGCTCGGCTGCTGACAGGTCGTGCATCCAGCGGTCTGGCGCTTTCGCTAGGTCCGAACCCTTCCAGTTGGCGGGGCTTGCATCGAAGCGATGGAAGCTATCTAGCATTTGATTCTCCTTATTCTTGTCGAAGGGCCTTGGCGGCGTTCTGCTTGTCGCGGCGAGCGCCGCCTTCGGCCTTCAAGCGGGCGCGAATTTCAGGCGTCAGGCGATTATAGCGCCCACGCCATTCTGGGTCCGGCCAAACGAAATCGGTTTCGACGGTTTGCATCGGCTCATTCGCGTTTTCCAGCGTGTCGAGCGCAATACCGACAACGTCGCGCTGCATGTCGCGCTTCCAGGGTTCGCCCGTTGGATTACCCAGGGGGAAATCCAGGAAGACAAACCGGGGCGCGCCGCAATATTCAACGATATCCCGGGCGGACCCGATAACCACTGTCGCAATGCCGTTCGCTTCAAGACGGCGTGCAACCAGACTCACGGTCTGGTGACACACGGGTCAAAGCGGGGAGAGGACAGCGACGTCCGCGCCATCCGCTTGGACGCGCTCCAGAATTTCTGGCGCATGTCGCTGCATCGTCATGCGGTGGCTGTAGACTGTTGGGGCGCCGAAGAAATGATCGGTCAATCCTCCGATCCGGCCTTCGCGCGCAAAGCCTTGCATTGTCTCAATGGGCAGGAAGCTCTCACGGTCATCCGTGTGTGTGCTTTCCTTGTCCCAGGCCGTGTTCATGGTGAAAAGGGCATCGGGCGGTGGGGCCGTTGGGCCAGCCCAAACATGGCGAACGCCCTTGGCGTCAATATTCGTCTGGCTTTTGTCGCTGGCTGTTGTGATGAGTGCAACACGGCTGTCCGCCAGCGGCTTTTTCAGCGGCGTGAAAGGCGCGTCTTCGTTATGCGCCCAGACGTAATCCTTGTCATAGCCCATCGCCCTATAATATTGGCGTGTCCGCTCCATATACGGAACGGGGGCATTTGATCCTCCGCTCATCTGATCCTCCATGTCCTATTGCTGCATCAGGATGGCCCAAACCGTTGAACGCGGGCAAGCCCGCTGCGATTGCGCCTTGTCGTCGGCATATGTCTGCCGCGCAAACGATGTAGAACAATCGCTTCAGCTATATTGACGTAAGCCAGGATCGAAATTGAAGGGAGCCACCAGATGCTAGAGGGCAAATGTCATTGCGGCGAAGCAGGGTGGACGCTTAAGGACATGCCTGAATCAGTAACCGTCTGCAATTGCACGGTTTGCCGTCGATATGGTGTGCTCTGGGCTTACGGTTATAGTGGCGATGATATCCATTCTATCGGAACAACAACGACTTACCGCGGCAAGGATGGCGGCGCCACAGACTTTCATTTCTGCGCTAAATGTGGCTGCGTAACCCACTACGTTAAGACAACAGCTGAGGCAGACGGACGCCACCGGACCGCAGTGAATGTGCCTATGACCGATCCTGCTTTGATCTTCGACCTCCCAATCGTCCAATTCGATGGCCTAGAGACTTTTGAGAACTTACCACGTGATGGACGTAAGGTCAGAGATATGTGGTTTTGAAACCAACAAAAAAGCCTCGATTGAGCGAATTGATGTAACCGGCAACGAAGCCCCGCGTTCTAGGCCTTGCCAGTTGAAGGTCACAACAGAAATTTGCTGCACCCTGTAATTCTGCGGGCGGCCAAAAACATGGTTATTAACGACCGTTTTAGGAAGTAACAATATGACTGGCATTATGATGATTGCCGACGCGGGGCGAGGTATTGGCCGAGCGATTACGATTTTGGCCGCGAAGGCAGGTTATAGCGTCTGCATCAACTATGCTGAGGATGTGCAATCGGCTGAGGAAACTTGTGCCGAATGCGCGGGAACTGGCGTGGCGGTGACCATCTTCAACGCGAATGTTGCGGATCCATCGGATGTGCGGGCACTGTTTGCGTATTGCGACAGCACGCTGGGGACTGCGACCGCGCTGATCAACAATGCTGGTATCATTGGCCGATCTGTGAAGCTCGCTGATCTGGAATCATCGGTATTGCTGGATACCTTCGCGGTGAATGTGCATGGCGCCATTTATTGCTGCCAGGAAGCGATCCAGCGCATGTCGACCAAGCTGGGTGGGAAAGGCGGGGCGATCGTCAATATTACGTCTGCCGCGGCTGTTACAGGCAGTTCGAATGAGGATGTGCATTATGCAGCGTCCAAGACGGCGCTAGAGACGCTGACAATTGGCCTCGCCAAGGAAGTCGGACCAGAGGGCATTCGTGTTAATGGCGTCCGTGCAGGTTCGACTGACGCGGGCATTCATGCCCGCTCGGGCAATCCAGACCGTCCCGCAATAGTCGCCAGCATTTCACCGCTCCGCCGAGTGGCAGAGCCGGAAGAAATGGCGGAAGCCGCACTCTGGCTGGCGTCAGGCAAAGCCAGCTATGCCAATGGGGCTATTCTGGGGATGATGGGCGGGCTTTAGGTCGCGACGCGGATCGCCAGCTTGCCAGTGTTTCCGCCCTCGAACAGCATGCGCAGGCCGGATGGGGCGTGCTCCAAGCCGTCTAGGATGTGTAGGCGCTGTTGCAGGCGACCTGCTTTTAACTCGCCAGCAAGCCATGCCCGCGCTTCGCCATAGCGGGCGTTGTAATCAGAGACGATGAACCCTTGAACCCGCAATCGCTTGCCGATGGCGAGGCCCATATTCTTGACACCGTAAAGCTCTGCCGCTGCTGTTTGTGAAATACGGCCACAGATTGCTATCCGGCCAAGGGCGGCCATGTTTCCGAGCGCTGCATCCAGTGTTGGGCCGCCGACATTGTCGAAGTAAACATCCACGCCATTTGGTGCAGCCTGCTTAATCTCGGTGCTGAGGTCCGTCGCTGCCTTGTAATCGATCGCGGCGTCGAGGCGGAGGCTATCGCGAAGCATCGCGCATTTTTCTGCACCACCTGCAATGCCGATGACACGGCAGTGGTTCAGCGTGCCGACCTGGGCCGCAATCTGCCCAACGGCACCCGCAGCACCCGAAACCAAAACCGTGTCTCCAGCTTTGACGTTTGCCACCGCCGTCATGCCAAAATAAGCCGTGAGCGCGCTTGTGCCGAGGGGGCCAATCCAGGCTTCGGCGTCACCCATGGTGAGGTCCAGCTTGTGTAAGCCTTCGCCAGAAAGCGTTGGGTGGGTTTGCCAGCCAAGTCGGCCCTGGACCAGATCACCCGGTGCTAGGCCATCGATCCGGCTCTCGACGACCCGCGCAATGCCGCCTGCGCGCATTACAGACCCAAGTTGGATCGGCGGCACATATCCTGGATCTTCGTTCATCCAGACGCGCATGGCTGGGTCAATCGAGAGCAGCAGCGTTTCCACCAGCACTTCGCCTGTGTTCGGTTGGCGGACGGGTTCCGTCGCTTCATCGAAATGTTCTAGGCCAGCCAGGCCATCGGGGCGGGCGATCAAGCGGATTTGGCGATTGGCGTTTTGCATGGCAGCGCTATCCAGCGATTTTTTTCACGAATATGAAGAATGCCGCCACAACGATGAAGCCTGCAAGCGTGACCCAGCCCATATGTTTTTCGATGAACGCCTGGATGGGCGCACCAAAGCGCCAAATCAGTGCCGCCTCCAGCATAAACCGCCCGCCGCGGGTGAGCAGGCTGGCGACCAGGAAGACGCCGATATCCATGCCAATAGCGCCGGATGCAATTGTCACTACCTTAAAGGGGAACGGGGTGAAGGCTGCGAACGCGACGATCAGCGCACCCTGTTCGGCATAGAGCAAGCGTAGCTCTTCCATCGCCACCTCACCGCCATGTAAAGCGATCAGCGGCGCCCCGATGGCAGAAAAGAACAGTGCGCCCAAGGCATAGCCAAAAACGCCACCTGCGACCGAGCCGATGGTGCAGATGCCGGCATAGGCGAATGCCTTAGCGCGGCGGGCAAGGCACATTGGCAGCAGCAATGCGTCCGGTGGGATCGGGAAGAACGAGCTTTCAATGAACGCGATGATGCCAAGCCACCAGGGCGCTGATGGGCTCGCTGCCTTGGCCATGCTCCAGTCATAGAGCCTGCGGATCAATCTCATTAGGCGGCATCCTGGCGCGTGGCATCCTTGGGCACACGGGAGGCTGCATCACGGATGACCTCCGGCCCCGCACCTTCCCGTGGGCTGTTTTCAGAGATGTGGCGGCGATAGGCCCGCGCACCTGGGCGGCCTTGGAACAGGCCCAAGATATGGCGGGCAATAGCGTGGAGCCGCTCGCCTTTGCTCAATTCGCGTTCGATGTAAGGCAGCAGCGCTTCGATAACAGCATGTGGATCATCAAAATTCGGGTCTGCTTCAAAGAATGTGGGATCGGCCTCTGCCAACTCCCATGGGTTTTGGTATGCGGCACGGCCAAGCATGGCGCCGTCCAGTCCGAAGTCTGTGACCGTCTCGCTGGAAGCTGCGACGCTGGCCAAGCCGCCATTCAGAATGATGGTCAGGTCTGGCCGCTCACGCTTCAGCTTGGCGACGATGGGGTAGTTAAGCGGAGGGATATCCCGGTTGGCTTTGGGGCTAAGGCCTTTCAGCCAGGCTTTCCGTGCATGCACGATGAACGTTTCGCAGCCCGCAGCGGATACTTGCTCCACGAACTGAAACAGCCGCTGCTCTTCATCATCATCGTCAACGCCAAGGCGGCATTTGACCGTGACGGGAACATCGACAGCACCGCGCATTGCGGTGACGCATTCGGAGACCAGTACCGGTTCCCGCATCAAGCAAGCGCCAAATGCACCTTTCAGCACACGCTCTGACGGGCAGCCGCAATTCAGATTAATTTCGTCATAGCCCGCATCCGCACCAATCCGCGCCGAGGTTGCCAGACCATCAGGCTCTGACCCGCCCAATTGCAGCGCTACCGGATGTTCCGCCGGATCGAACGCTAGCAGACGGTCACGGGGGCCGTGCAGGATCGCGCCGGTCGTCACCATCTCTGTGTAGAGCAGTGCATGGGCGGACAGCAGGCGGTGGAAGAACCGGCAGTGTCGGTCCGTCCAATCCATCATGGGTGCTACCGAAAATCGGTGCGGAGGGATGTCTGCTGAATTGTGCATTCGGTCTTGTGCCTGGAATCGGAATCCGCGACAAGATTATTCATCCATCCAAACGCCGTGGGGGCTGGAGACTTTGGACAATAAGACGCCATCTGGCGACGGTGCAGGCAATGCAGCTGGCGGCCAAACTGCAATCGTGCAGCATCTGGCCATGCCCGGCGTGCTTGGTGTAGACGCGCCCAAACGCATGATGACCCATGGCGCATATGTGTTCCTGGCGGGGGACCGCGCTTACAAGCTGAAGCGCGACGTCAAATATTCCTACATGGACTTCAGCACCCAGGCGCAACGTGATGTAGCCGCGCTTGCAGAAATCCATATAAATCGCCGCACCGCACCTGCGCTTTATCTAGGAGTGGCACCTGTATTCAATAATGGCGGCGATATCCGCGTCGGTGAAGTTTCTGATGACCTGACGGCGAGCGCCCAGGAGCATTTAGTCGTTATGCGCCGTTTCGATGAGGCGCAAACGCTTGATGTGCTGGCGGATACCGGTGCAGTTGATGGTGCCTGGGCGGAACGCCTCGCCGTGCAGATCGCCCGCTTTCATGACGCAACGCCCGGTGCGGTAGTTGAAGGTGCAGCTATGAAGCTCGCCAGCATTTCTGGGCGCACGATGCGGGACCTTGTTGCTGGGGCGGATGTGCTTGGGGTTGAAGTAATCGCAAAACTGCATGAGGCAATGCAGGCGACGCTGATTCAGGCGGTTTCAGAGGTCGATGAACGTGGGCAGGCGGGGCTAGTGCGCAGGCTGCATGGCGATCTGCACCTTGGCAATGTCGCATTGATTGAAGGTGCGCCAGTCATTTTTGATGCGCTTGAGTTTGATAACGCCATGGCGACCGTAGATGTGTTGCACGACGCAGCCTTCTTAGGCATGGACCTATGGAGCCGCGGCCTTCAAGACGTGGCCGCACGCATGTGGAGCCGATATCTGGCCGAGCGACAGGATTATTCTGGCCTGGCATTGGCACCTGTGTTCTTCAGCATGAGGGCTGCGGTTCGCGCCAAAACGGCGCTGCATCGTGCGGGATTAGATGAGGGCGAAGAGGCGGCTGCATCCCAGAGGGAGGCGCAACGCTATGCGCAAGCGGCCTTGGCGCTGCTGAAACGACCATCAGCGCGGCTGGTGGCTATTGGCGGGTTATCCGGTTCTGGCAAAACAACGATAGCGCGGACATTGGCACCGTCATTGGTTGTTGCGGGCGGTGCGATTCATATCCGCTCCGATGTCACTCGCAAGCTGCAGCAAGGCATTCCGGCAGAAGAAAAGCTGCCATCCGCCGCTTATACGAAGGATGCGAGTGCGGCTGTATACAAAGCGATACTTGATACGGCTAAAGACTGCCTGAAGCAGGGCGTACCCGTAATCTTAGATGCGGTCTTTGCAGACCCAGCTGAACGGGCGCAGGCCGAAGCGGTCGCTAATCGCATCAACGTGCCGTTTGACGGTATTTGGTTAGATTGTGCGACGGATGCGCGGCAGGACCGTGTTGCGGCCAGGACCGGCGATACGTCTGACGCGACGCCGGAAGTTGCTGCGCGTCAGACTGAGTATGACCTTGGGACAATGCATTGGCGGCGTATTTTGGGTGATGATGATGCGCCAGCCGCTGCAAAGCGGGCACTTAGGCTGCCGCGATAAAGGTCCGAACGGCGGTTATAAACGGGCGGGGTTGCTCGGCATGCAGCCAGTGGCCGGCGTCTGCCAAGCTTTCGAATGTGGCGCGCGGGAATAGGCTGCGGATCAGCGCGGTGTGGCTGTCCCTAACGTAGTCAGACCGGGCG
>Ga0315331_10000132_pt1 | contig 44190 bp, 37 predicted proteins | sample M160m34915metaG_FD_203456 | JGI IMG/M metagenome (GOLD analysis project Ga0315331, IMG submission 203456) | Ammonia-oxidizing marine archaeal communities from Monterey Bay, California, United States - M1 60m 34915 | ecosystem: Environmental > Aquatic > Marine > Intertidal zone | place: USA...
ACGGGGTCGTCTTTATGTTCGTTGCGGAATCGCTCGAGCCGTTCCTTCATTTCGGGCGTGAGGTCGATGAATTCCGGCGCGGTGGCGATCATGACGGCTCCTCGGGCGAGGCAGAGAGTCGAGCGGGCGTGGCGGAGTCGGTGGGGCTCAGATGGCCGCTTCGCCCTCTTCTCCGGTGCGGATTCGGATCACCTGCTCCACGTCGAAGAGGAAGATCTTGCCGTCTCCGATCTCGCCGGTCTGAGCGCTCGCCGTGATGGTTTCGATCACCGATTCGACTTGATCGTCTCGCACGACGACCTCGAGAGACAGCTTGGGGAGGAACTCGACCTCGTACTCGGCCCCACGATAGACCTCGGTATGGCCCTTCTGGCGACCAAATCCCTTGGCCTCTGAGACGGTGAGGCCCTCGACGCCGACACGCGCGAGGGCATCCCGCACGTCGTCGAGCTTGAACGGCTTGATGATGGTCTGGATGAGCTTCATGGGGTCTCCTTCTTCTGCATCTGAATCTGGTTCTGGCGGCCACTCGTAGCCGACCGCCAGACAGCGCCCGGGCCCGCGTCGTGACGGGCCTGGGCGACGGGCCCACTCAGAGGTTGTAGCCGCGCTCCTCGTGGAGGGCGAGGTCCAGCCCCGTCGACTCGTCCTCCTGGGTCACGCGGAGGCCCACCAGAGCATCCGTGAGCTTGAGGAGCCCGAAGCTGGCGAGTCCCGCCCAGGCCGCCGTGATCAGCGCCGCGAAGAGCTGCACGCCGACCTGCGAGCCGATCTGGAGCCCCTCCTGGTTACCGCCCAGCGCGGCGGCACCGAAGACGCCCGCCAGGAGGGTGCCCACGAATCCACCCACACCATGGACGCCGAAGACGTCGAGGCTGTCGTCATAGCCGAGCTTCGATTTCAGGGTCGTCGACGCGAGGAAGCAGAGGATGCCCGAGGCCAGGCCGATCATGAGTCCACCGACGGGTCCGACGACCCCCGCGGCGGGCGTGATCGCGGCGAGTCCGGCGATGGCGCCCGTGGCGATCCCGAGCACGCTCGGTTTCCCGTGCTTGAACCACTCGATCGCCATCCAGGTGAGCGCTGCGGTCGAGGCCGAGATCTGCGTGACGGTGATGGCCATGGCTGCGGCTCCGTTCGCCCCCAGCGCCGAGCCGCCATTGAAGCCGTACCAGCCGACCCAGAGCATGCCCGTTCCCATGACGCACATGGTCAGGTTGTGCGGGGGCATGGGCGTGCGCGGGTAGCCTTCGCGCGGGCCGATCAGGATACAGGCGACGAGGGCGGCGACCCCGGCCGTGATGTGGACGACGATGCCACCCGCGAAGTCGAAGACCCCCATATCGGCGAAATAACCGCCGTCTCCGCCCCAGGTCATATGGCAGATCGGCGCATAGACGACCAGCAGCCAGAGGCTCGAGAAGAGCAGCACGGCCGAGAAGCGCATGCGTTCGGCGAAGGCACCGATCATCAGTGCGGGCGTGATGATCGCGAACGTGCATTGGAAGGCGAAGAAGAGCACCTCGGGGATGGTGCCCGAGAGGGTGTCGGCGTCGACGCCGGAGAGGAAGGCCCGCCCCGTTCCGCCCAGAAAGGAATGGAGGTTCGTCTCGCCGCCGACCATCCCGGCCGAGTCGAAGGCGAGGGAGTAGCCGATGACGAGCCAGAGCAGCGTCATCAGGCCGGTCAGTGCGAGGCATTGCATCAGGACGGAGAGAACGTTCTTGGTCCGTACCAGGCCTCCGTAGAAGAGCGCGAGGCCGGGGATCGTCATGAAGAGGACCAGGGCCGTGGAGGTGAGGATCCAGGCGGTGTCGCCCGTGTCGAGCCCATCGGCGGCGAGCGCGGCGCTCGGCAGGCCGACGAACACGGCGCATGAGATCAGCGCGGTCATGGGCGAGGTGAAGCGAGTCAGGAGAGGCATGTCAGTTCGGGTCCCCGGCAGGGCTCCGCGCCATTCGCCGAGTAGAGACGTTGGGCGGGAGACGATGGTGGATCGTCTCGCCCAATGTGGCCCGGGTGCGTGTGAGCACCGCGCGATGGACCCGGTCCGAGACCGTGCTGTTTTAATCCGAAATAGGCTCTAAATCAAACACTTCAGCCGAAATATGCACGATCGCGTGAGGGGTATGTGCTGTTATTTGCACACTTTCCGATCCGCTTCGCGTCCGGAGACCGCGTAGCCGCCTGCTTCAGGGGCGTCCGGGTGGAGGTGGTCGACGGTCGATCGCGATCGTGCTGTGCGCTGTGGTATCCGGTGGGCTCAGGGGACGAGGCATTCCAGCCGGTCCACGGCGTGGACCGGGGGGTTGGGTCCAGCCATCAGGTCGGTGATCGCGCCGTAGACGACCTGCTGTTGCTTGACTCGGTTCAGTCCGACGAAGCAGGCGTCCGTGACCGTGATTTCGAAGTGGCCGGGTCCTTGGGGTCGAACCTCGATCGTCGCCTCTGGCAGCGCCTCACAGATGGCATCGCGGAGCCGATCGGCGATCTCTTCGGGAGGTGGGCCGGCGTTGATGATCTGAAGGGCCATGGGCCGCGTCTCCGGTGGGAGGTCTCTGGGAGGTCTCTGGGAGGTCTCTGGGAGGTTTTGAAGCGAGTTCTAATAGCGAGGTACGTCGGGGTCGATCTCCTGGCTCCAGGCATCGATCCCGCCCACGACGTTGAAGACCTGGGAGAATCCGAGCGACACGAACTGCTCCGCAGCCTGCTGGGAGCGGCCGCCATGATGGCAATGGAGAACGAGCTTGGTGTCCCGCGGCAGGGATTCGATGCGCGCGGCCTCTGTCTCGTTGAGAAGGGCCGCGCCCGGGATTGCCGCGACGGCGCGCTCCTCGGGTGTCCGGACGTCGAGCAGTTCGATCGGCTCGGCGGCATCGATCGCCGCCTTGAGTTGCCCGACCGACATCGGCTGGACGCTCGGCGCGTTCGGGTTGTCGACCTTGAAGGCCTGCCCGTTCGGCGTGTCCGCGATGTCGATGGTGATGCCGTCGGCGCGGGACGCGGACATCGGATCGAGCAGCATCTGGAACGGCGCTTCGCCGGAGACGCTTAGAATGGCTTCGACGTCGGCGGGCGTGCGCGGTGCGATCGAGAGGTTCGCCTGAAAGCTTGCGTCGACCGAGAGGTGGAGCTCTCGGCCCGCGCCGCCATGTTCCGCGGAGGCCTGAGCGAGCGCCCCCACTGCGGCCTCGGACAGGGTGATCGTGGGTTGGATGACCTCGACCGGCTCGAGTCCCATCGCCTCGTAGAGTTCACCCGTGCCCATCATCTCCTGGATGATGTCGCAGCCGCCGACAAACTCACCCTTCACGTAGAGCTGGGGGATTGTCGGCCATGAGGAGAAAGTCTTGATCCCCTCTCGGATATGCGGCGCAGAGAGGACGTCGACGGTGTGGTAGTCCTGGACCATCGAATCGAGGATCCCGACGACCGTCGCGGAGAATCCGCATTGGGGCGAACCCCGGTTGCCCTTCATGAAGAGCACGACGTCGTTGCTCTGGATCGTTTCGCTGATTTCTTGTCGGACGGCGTCATCGAGGGCCATCGGGTCTCTCCATCGGTCGGGGCGTTGTCGGGGCGTTGTTGGGGCGTTGTCGGGGCGTTGTCGGGGCGTTGTTGGGGCGTTGTTGGGGCGTTGTTGGGGCGTTGTTGGGGCGTTGTTGTCGGCGGCGCGCGGTCGACGCTCCCGTGGCCGGTATGGCCTCGGCGCACGTCCGGATCCGCGGTGGCCATCAGGCGTTCCGCGAGCGGTCAGCTTCCCGCGCGACGGGGAGACGCTAGCAGGGAATGGGGGGGTAGGGCCCGAACTCCGCTCGGGGGCCTCGGTCAGACCGAGAGGTCCTGACTCTCTTTGATCCGTTCGCCGCAGGCGCTCAGAACCGGCTCTACGTCTGAGGGTGCTAGATCGAGGAAAGACCAGGCCGGCTGGTTCGCGATGTCGAGTCCCTCGATCGGACGGGAGCGGCCGACGCCGAGCTTCGAGAGACAGAGGCTGGTCACGGTCGTCAGGGCGCAGATGCGCGCCACGTCGTCATCGAGCTCGGCCAGCTTGGCCGGCTCGTGGTGGTGTCGGATGATCAGCACGAGGCTCTCGGGCAGTCCCCATTGTCGGACCACTGCCGCTCCGAGCTCAGCGTGGCTAAAGCCGAAGACCTCTCGCTCCACCTCGATGAAGCTCCGACCCTCGTTGTACACGGTCATCATCACGCGCTCGTAGTCCGAGCGATGACTGTTGGCGAGCGCCGTCTTGCCGATGTGATGCATCAGGCCAGCGGTGAACGCGACCTCCGGGTCTGCTGCGATCCCGCGATAGCCGGCGAGCATCGCGGCAACGGGCCCGGAGAGCGAGGAGTGCTGCCAGAGGAGCTTCTCCATCAAGCCGAATCGCTTGTAGGTCTCCTTCATCGACGCGGCGAGGACGAGGTTGCGAACGGTCATGGTGCCGAGCAGCGAGATGGCGTGAGAGAGGCTCTCGATCTCGCTTGGGAAGCCGTAGAGCGCGGAGTTGGAGATTTTCAGGATCCGCGCCGCGATGGCCGAGTCCTGCTCGATCAGGCAGCGGATGTCGTCGATCGAGCTATCGGGGCTCTCGACCGCCCGGACTACCTGGTTGGCGATCAGTGGCATCGTCGGGAGGTCACCTTCTGAGGCCTGAAGGTAGCTGTCGAGTCGGTTGCTCATGAAAGGGCCGTCTCCGGGAGATACAGGGGGGGGATAAAGATCGGGTCGACGGGCAGACGCGCGCCCACAGGGGTTCTTTCGACCAAAGTGGCACTTTTCCTGAGTCTCTGGGTCACCAGAAAGCACAGAATACCCCGAGGGGGAAAGGCCGAGGCGCCTTAGGCCTCGTTTCGGAGCGCCGCCATGCCTTTGCAGGGTCGGCTTCGCGTCATTGCGAGCAGCGCCGCACTGTTGCTGGCATCCGGTCGCACTCGAGCGTCTCCGTGACTCCCCCGGTGACCTGGGAGCAGGCGCCGCTGTGCGCCTGCATCTCTGCCGTCGCGATGTCCGCCGCGAGCGAGGTCGAGCAGGCCCGCCGACCTTTGTAGTCCACGCAGATCTCGCATTGGATCTGGGTCGCCTCGAGGGCGTACCAGATCACGGCCGAGACGAAGGCGGCTCCGATCGCGAGGCCGATTGCGGTACGCGCCATGACGGAAGGGGGGTCTCCTGGATCTCGACGAGGTCCGACAGGATGCGCAATGCCTCCAGTCGTTGGGGTGTGGGCTCGTCCTTGGCATCGGCGGCTTCTTCCGCGTCGGGGGAAGGAGTAGCGCTCTCCTCTTCGCTCTTCGAGTTGGTTTCGGATTTCTCCGCTGGCGATGCCTCGCCGCTCTCGTGGATCTCGGCGGGATTCGGTTCTTCTTCCCCTTCCCCTTCCCCTTCCGCTTCCTCTCGCTCCCGGATCAACTCGGCGAGATGAATCACGTCGTCCTCGGCTTCGAACTTCGCGAGCTGTTCGCTGATTTCGAGGAAAGCCTCGTCGCTCGCGATGCGCTCGGCGGAGCGTCCCCGCAGCTCCTGAAAGATCTCGTCGCTCAGGGGTGTCCAGGCAGGATCGGATGAGGTGACCGGGGAAAAGCCCGGGAAGCGCGCGGTCTCGCCGAGAAAGGGTGGAATTTGCTGACCCTTGAGCGAGTAGGGCGTGTAGCGCTCGCCGAGGTCGTCGGTCGCGAAGATCGAGGGCAGGACAACGTCGGCCGCCACGCCTGCGTGCTGCGTGGAGGCGCCGCCGGGTCGGAAGAACAAGTTGGTCGTGACTTTGAGTGCGCCCAAGCCACCGGGCTGATTCACGTAGCTCTGGACCGTGCCTTTTCCGAAGGTGTGGTCATCGCCCACGATTACGGCACGACCGTAGTCCTGGAGGGCCCCGGCGACGATCTCTGAAGCGGAAGCCGTGATGCGCGAGGTCAAGATCACGAGCGGTCCGTCGTAGATGATGGCCGGATCCGGGTCGGGGTAGACCTGGACCTGAGAGATGACGTTCTTGACGGCGACGATCCCGCCCTGGGGAATGAAGAGGCCCGCGATATCGATCGAGCTGTCGAGCTTTCCCCCGCCATTGCGCGAGAGATCGAGCAGCACACCGGCGGCATCGGCGTCTCGGGCCTCTTGCAGGAGCCGCCGGACGTCCCGGAAGCTCTGGCGTTTGCTGGGGTCGGGATCCCCGTAGAAGGTCGGGAGGTCGATGACCGCGAGCTTTCGCGGCTGTCCGGCGATCTCGACTTCATGAAACTCGAGGGTCGCTGCCGCATCTTCGATGGTCACCTTGTCGCGTACGATCGCGACCTCGAAGCGTTCGGTCGTATCGGACTTTCGCAGCACGGTGAGCTTCACCTTCGTGCCCCGCTTGCCCCGAATCATGGCCACCACGTCTCGGAGCGACATGTCGATGATATCGACCGGCTCATCCCCGTCCTGGGTGACGGCGATGATCTTGTCTCCGGGCTCGAGCGCATCCGCCTTGTCGGTCGCACCGCCCGGGATGATCCGCTCGACGACCGAGTAGCCGTCTTTGGATGAGAGGGCGACGCCGATCCCGTCCAGCGAGAGGCTCATCTGGATCTGGAAGTCTTCGTCCGCTTCCGGCGGGTAGTAGGCTGAGTGCGGGTCGAGCGCGCCGGCGAAGGCGTTCACGAAATGACCGTAGGTGTCGCGGGCTTCGAATTCTCTCGCGCGCTTCGTCATCAGTTCGTAGCGGTGAATCAGCTTCTCCTGCGCCTTCTCGACCTCCATGTCGCTGCTCAGATAGTTCGACATCTGGAAGTGGACGAGCCGCTCGAGCAACCCTTTTCGTCCCGCGTCGTCGATGGGATGGCCGCGCTTGTCCGGGTCGAGGATCAGCCGCACGTCGGTGTCGAGCGCGTAGTCCTCGCTCGAAACGAATTTGCGGACGTCTTCCTCCATCCGCTCGTACCGCTTCACGAGGTCGATCTGGATTTGGTCGAGGGTTCCGCATTCGCCGCTCTGAAGGTCGAAGAAAACGCCCTGGAGTTGGCGGCGCAGGTCCTTGATCTCGCTCGAGAGGAAAAGGGTCTTGGAGGGGTCGATCTGTTCCAGGTAGGCGTCGATCGCGCGTGCGCGCAGCTCGGTGTCGAGGCCTCGGAAGCTGATGTGTCGCTTCAGGAGGCTCTGCACCAACTCCCAACTCGACTCACAGGAGAGCCCCGGCGTCTGTGTCGCGGTGGCCCCGGAGGGAACGAGGGTCGCGCAGAGCAACAGGCTCAGGCCGCTCACCGCGAGCAGGGCGCGGAGGCGGAGCGATCGTCCGGACTGGGCCTCTGCGAGGTCCCCCCGATGGTGGGCGGACGGGACGGGCGGGTCACTCGAGCCAGTGCGAGCGTTCGGGACAGCTTGGCGGGGCATCATTCCTCCGATGATAGAGAGGGCCCGGGGCCACGTCAGGCTCAGCGACGTCCCTTCTCCGTTTTCTCCATCGGTCGGGCCCGGCCTCCGGCTGAGCATTCGCGCGGGGTCGGCCCGAATTGACGCATCCTCTGAGCCGCTTCCGAGTCGCCTCGGCTACAGTCGTCGCGCTCCGGCCAAGCGCCGGCGAAGCGGAGAGGATTCGATGGCAGATTTCCATTTTCAGGAGCTGTTCGAGGCGGGCGAGGATCACACCGAGTACCGGAAGCTCGGCGACGAAGGGATTTCGACGATCCAGGTCGGGGACCGATCCCTCCTGAGGGTCGCGCCCGCCGCGCTGACGCAGCTTGCTGCGGCGGCGATCCGGGATGTGTCGCACCTCTTTCGCTCGAGCCATCTCGCCCAACTCGCGAAGATCCTCGAGGACCCGGAGGCGTCGGACAACGACCGCTTCGTCGCGCTCGAGCTGATGAAGAACGCGAATATCTCGTCGGCGATGGTCCTGCCGTCCTGCCAGGATACGGGGACCGCGATCGTCGTTGCCAAGAAAGGACAGGACGTCTGGGTCGACGGACAGGACGAGGAGGCGCTCTCGCGCGGGATCTTTCAGACCTACAACGAGACGAACCTCCGTTACAGCCAGGTCGCGCCGCTCAGCATGTATGAGGAACAGAACACCGGCACGAACTTGCCTGCTCAGCTGGACCTCTACGCAACCCAGGGCGACGAGTATAAATTTCTCTTCATCACGAAGGGGGGGGGCTCCGCGAATAAGTCGTTGCTCTTCCAGGAGACCAAGGCGCTCCTCAACCCGGATTCGATGAAGCAGTTCTTCCGCGAGAAGATCAAACTGCTCGGGACTGCTGCCTGCCCGCCCTACCATCTGGCCGTCGTGATCGGCGGCACCTCCGCCGAAACGACCCTCAAGACCGTCAAGCTGGCGAGCTGCCACGACCTCGATGGACTGCCGACCTCCGGGAACGAATTCGGACGGGCGTTCCGGGACGTCGAACTGGAAGAGGAGATCCTCAACCTGACCCGGGAGGTGGGCATTGGCGCCCAGTTCGGTGGCAAATATTTCTGCCACGACGTGCGGGTGATCCGACTGCCTCGTCACGGGGCTTCGTGCCCCGTCGGCATCGGGGTCTCTTGTTCGGCCGATCGTCAGATCAAGGGCAAAATCACGAAGGATGGGGTCTTCCTGGAACAGCTCGAGACGGACCCGGCGCAGTACATGCCCGACCTCGTCGCCCACGAGCTGACGCGCGAGCCCGTCGCGATCGACCTGGACCGGCCCATGGCCGACGTGCTGGCTGACCTCTCGCAATACCCAGTCACGACGCAGCTCTCGCTCTCGGGCACGATCGTGGTCGCGCGGGACATCGCCCATGCGAAGCTGAAGGAGCGCCTCGACGCGGGTGAGGATCTCCCGCAGTACTTCAAGGACCACGCGGTCTACTACGCAGGGCCGGCGAAGACGCCGGAGGGCTATGTCTCGGGCTCTTTCGGGCCGACCACCGCGGGTCGCATGGATTCCTACGTCGACCTGTTCCAGGCCCGCGGAGGATCGATGATCATGCTGGCGAAGGGCAATCGTTCGCAGCAGGTCACGGACGCCTGCGAGCGCCACGGGGGCTTCTATCTCGGTTCGGTCGGTGGCCCGGCCGCGATTCTGGCCAAGAACTGCATCAAGAGCGTGGAAATCGAGGAATACGAAGAACTTGGGATGGAGGCGATCTGGCGGATCGAGGTCCAGGACTTCCCGGCCTTCATCATCGTCGATGACAAGGGCAACGACTTCTTCTCGAATCTCTGAGCGCAGAACCCGAAGCGGCCGGAAGGTATCCGCAGCAACGCAGCAAGCTGTGTGCAACGCGCACCTAGAACGTGCCTTGCTTCGCCGGACAGGCCATTCCGGGCGTCACCGCCCATGTGATCGACACCACATACCCCTCATGCGTCGTATGTAACCCGCCCTGGTCCAGGGGGAGGGGGAATACGACAGGCGAGGGGACGTTCCAATGACGCTCGCGTGGCTTTGGCTCCGAATGGGTCTGTGCACGTGTCTCGGGCTGATCGTGATCGGTTTGGCTGCGGTCTCGGTCCCGGCGGGTAGCGCGACGGCCAACGAGCTGCTCGACGACCCGGGTGCCGGTTCCCCGGATCGTTAGGACGCGGTTCTCTCGCAACCTGGTCCATCTACTCCCTGGATGGACCGCCGCCCCACCGTCCCCTCGAACGGTGGGGCGGCCTGCTTTTTTCGCGCAGCGGGTTCCGCTTCGCGTTGCACCGCCGTCTCCTTGTGCTTCGCTCGGGGAATGAAGATCGTGCGGATCGACGACTTCGAAGACCCTCGGATCGACGACTATCGGAATCTCAAAGATGCCGCGCTGGCGGCTGCTCGGTCTCGGTTCATCGTCGAGGGGCGTGGCAATCTGCGGGTCTTGTTGGATCGATCCGGGTTCGAGCCCGACTCGATCCTGCTCAGCGAGCGGTCGCTCCGTGCGATGGAGCGGGAACTCGAGGCGCTGGGTCCCCGCTGCCCTGTTTTGGTCGCGGAGCAGCCCGTACTGGACCGGATCGTCGGCTTCCCCATCCATCGAGGGGCGCTCGCCGTCTGCGAACGCGGCGCCGGCGCCGATCCGCTCGATCTGGCGAGGCGGTTGCTGGCGGAGGAGCCGGCGCCGCGGGTGATCGTCCTGGAGGGCTTGACCAACCATGACAACGTGGGCGGGATCTTCCGAAATGTGATGGCGCTCGGGGGCGGCGCGGTGTTGCTCTGCGCCCGGTCCTGTGACCCCCTCTATCGCAAGGCCATCCGGACCTCGATGGGGGGAAGCCTTTGTGTGCCCTTCGCGCGTACGCGGGAACTGCAGGATCTGCTTTTGGGGCTGCGTGAGCTGGGTTTCGGATTGCTCGCGCTCGACCCGGACCCGGCGGGGAGCGACGTGGCCGAGTTGGATGCCGCGTCGGTCGGACCCGTCGCGCTGCTTTTGGGGACCGAAGGGGAAGGGCTGAGCGAGGAGACGCTCGCGCTGGCGGACCACCGGGTGCGCATCGAGATGTCGCCGGGCGTCGATTCGCTCAACGTCTCCGTGGCGGCAGCCATTGCGCTCCACCGTCTCTGGGTTCAGCCTAGGCAGAGGGGCTGAAGCCGGCGCGTGTCGCCCGGTCGCGTCTGCCCCCCTCGATGAGGAAGACGAGATGGCCGCGGAAGGTGCGATCCTGGTGCTGAAGACGGGCGAAGCGTTGCCGTCCGTCAAGGCGAGGTGTGGGGATTTCGAGGACTGGATCGCGCGGGGGCTCGGGGTCGAGCGGGCCGCGGTGACCGTTGCGAGCGTCTATCTCGGGGAGCCGCTGCCCGAGCCCGAGAGCATTGGGGGGGTCGTGGTGACGGGCTCGCCCGCGATGGTGACGGCGAGGGAAGACTGGAGTGAGCGGTCGGCGGAGTGGCTGGGTCGGGTGGTGGACGGCGATTGCGTTCCGGTGCTCGGCCTCTGCTACGGACATCAACTGATGGCACACGCTCTCGGCGGGGAGGTCGGCGTGAATCCGAACGGGCGCGAGATGGGGACCGTGGAGGTCCGCCTCGCTTCGGACGAGTTGGCGCACGACGCGATCCTGGTCTCGGGCGCGCATCCCGGCCATATGTCCCATGTCGAGTCCGTGCTGGTCCCGCCGCGAGATGCCAGCGTGATCGCGACCACGGCCCTGGAGGCGCACGCCGCGCTGCGCTTCGGCCCCCGGCAATGGGGCGTGCAGTTCCATCCCGAGTTCGATCGGGAGATCATGGGGCGCTACGTCGAAGCCCGCCGCGAGGTGCTGGTCCAGGAGGGGCTGCGGCCCGATGCGATCATCGCGGCGGCGACCGAAACGCCCGTGCTGTCCGACACGCTGGCGCGCTTCTCCGCTCTGGTCGCCGGCGGCTGACGCTGCGCTGAGGCAATCGGTGAGCCGAGTGGCTAGGGATTGAGATGTTCGCGGTGGCGCCGGGCCTGCTCGCCGTAGATCCAGCGAAGCAGCAACGAGCGGTTGATTTCGTCGAGGCCGACGAATTCCACGGCCACACCTGGCTTTGCGGCCACGAGAGTGTCCGTAGTATAAGGCCGGACGATCCGCCCGGGCAGCACATAGCAGAGCGATCCGGGCAGCTCGAAGTGGCAGATGACCTCCTCTTCGGGCTCGTAGTCGTCGTCCGTTTCGAAGCGGAGGCCGCCCGCGGAGATGTCGAGTAGGTCGTGGGAGGAGTCGGTGAGGACCCATTCGTCTGCAGGCGAGTCTGCGCCTTCTGGGGTCGCGGGCACGGCCGAGACGCGAACGATGCGTAGCCGTACGCCCCGCGCCGAGACGCGGACGAAGGCACGTTGTTGGACCCGTTCCCAGTTCGGTTCGAATTGCAGGGCGAAGGTCTGCTCCGAGGCGGCGGCGACGGTGGCTTGGTTCACATATCGGGCGTCGTTCGCGACCGGGGATTCAACGAGCAGCGGTTGGCCACGTTCGATCCCATCGATCTTGCCGAGAAACCAATGCAGGCCGTCGGCGACCTGGTCGACCTCGAAGACCAGGGGGAGGCCCCGGTCAGAGTCTCGCGGGTGCACGATCACGAGGCTGCCCGTCTCGAGGATCAAGCGCCTTTTTTTAGGTTCGGTTCGGTCGGGTTTCACGGCTGTCCCGGACGAGTCGGAGGTGGTTTTGGGCAAACCCGTCTCGGTCCGGGGCCCTCGATTCCCTTTCGGCGTCTCGGCTGCCTGCTTGAGGGGCCGAAGCGCATCCTTTCCCCTGGGGGGGGGGAAGGGCTGCCTGGCGAGTTCGACAATGAGAGTAATGACTCTTAGAGTACCCACATGGAGTATCGGGTCGCCGAATTGGCCAGCGTTGTCGGGGTGGGCGTCGACACGATCCGCTTCTACCAGTCGCGCGGGTTGATCCCACCCCCCGTGCGCCGTGGCCGATTCGCGATCTACGACGCGGACCACCTGGAGCGGATCCGGCGGATTCGCACGCTGCTCGAAGCGGGCTTCTCACTGGCCCAGATCCGCAGGCTCGCCGAAGGCGAGGCGGCCGACCCGGTCGGGGAGTCGGGAGACGAGCGGGGGCTGCTCGCGGCGCTCGCGGCGGAGAGTGTCGGAGAGGGCACCCTGAGTCGAGCCGAGCTGGCGAGCGAGACGGGGGTTCCCGAGGCGCTCCTGTCCTCTGCCATTCAGGCTGGGCTGATCCAGCCCCTCGAGATCCGAGGGGAAGAGCGTTTCTCGCGCTCGGATCTGGAGATGGTCGTCGCGGCGCTCGGGCTGCTCGGGACGGGCATGCCCCTGGACGGCCTGCTGCAGCTGGCCACCCGGCATACCCAGGAGGTGGACCGGCTCGCGGAGCAGGCCATCGATCTCTTCGACGACCATATTCGAAAGCCCCTCGGGGAAGATGAGGAGGGTGTGGCCCGCGCCTTCGAGCGGCTCCTCCCTCAAGCGACCCGAATCGTCGCGCTCCACTTCCAGCGAACGCTCGTGGCCCGGGCGCTCGCGCGCCTTCGCGGCCGCGGCGAGGAAGGCGCGCTCGAAAAGGCGCTCGAAGTCACCCAAGCCGCCCGATTGGAGGTCCAGTGGCGTTAGGCGATCTGCCCACAGGAGACGAGAAACGAGTCCGTGTGCGCGACATGTTCGACCGGATCGCGCCGCGCTACGACGCGCTCAACCGCGTGATGTCGGGTGGGATGGATCAGCGTTGGCGACGTCGGGCGCTCGACAAGGTGGGCGTGGACGGTGGCGACCTGGTCGTCGATCTCGCCTGCGGGACGGGCGACCTCTGCGAGCTCGTCGCATCGCGTGGCGCGCGGGTGGTGGGCGTGGACTTCGCTCTGCAGATGCTGAAACAGGGGCGCCATCGCGGTCTCGCCTTCCGCTCCGTGCAGGGCGACGGGGAGTGGCTGCCTTTCCGCAGCGCCTCCGTCGACGTCGTGACCTGTGGTTTTGCCTTGCGGAACTTCGTTTCTCTGGAGGCCGTCCTGGGCGAGATCGCGCGGATCCTCAAGCCTGGTGGGCGGGCCGCTCTGATCGATGTCGACCGACCGACCTGGGGGCCGGTGCGCGCCGCTCACTCCCTCTACTTCGATCACGTGGTACCGCTCGTCGGCGGGCTCGTCTCCGACCGTAAGGCTTACCGTTATTTGCCACAGTCGACGGCGTATCTGCCCCCGCCCGACGAGCTGAGGGCGCTGTTGTCCTCCGCGGGCTTCGGGAACGTCGAGCGAGAGAGCCTCTTGCTCGGCTCCGCTCAAATCCTGACCGGAGTGCGCGGTCCGCTGACTCGAGCCGGGGAGGGCAGAGATGAGTAGCCTGCCCGACCTGAACGAAGTCGAACGAGAGGCCATCGCTCGCGCGGTCGAGCGGGCCTCGCGTGAGGGTCGGACCGGCTATGTGGCGAGGGGGATCCGATCCGCCGTGCCTGCCGCACTCGAGGGGCTGGCCGCCGCTGGGCGGCGAGATCGCTTCCTCTTCGATTCAGGTACGCGCGGGGGCTACGTCGTGGCGGGCGGCGTCAGCGACGAGGTGGAGAGCGCGGGAGCGCGCCGTTTCGACGACGTGCGAGGCTGGACGGAGGCTGTGCGAAGTCGCATTGCGTGGATCGGGGACGAACGTTCGCCCACGGCCCCGACCTTCTTCGGTGGTTTTGGATTCGAGCCCGAGTCGAGGGGCTCGGAGGATTGGAAGGCCTTCCCGGCGGCCCGCTTCTTCCTGCCCGAGTGGATCCTGGAGCGCCGCGATGCCGCGACGGGCTACGTGTTGCTCGCGCGAGTCGAACCGGGGACGAGCCCCGCAGCCGTCGAGGCCGAACTCGCCGAGAGGGCGAGGACGCTCGCCAGCGTCGGCCGAGGCGGTGTGGGAGCACAGGGCCATCTCGACGAACGGGAGGAGCGGGCGTTCGAGCAAGGGGCCTGCGGCCCGGAGTTCCGGGTTCGTGCCGACCGACCCCACGCGGTCTTTCGGGGCCAGGTGGACGCGGCGCTCGAAGCGATTCGAGCGGGTCGAATCGACAAGGTGGTATTGGCTCGCTCGCTTCGGGTCGACCACGACGGCAGGTTCGATGTGCTGGCGTTTTTGTCGAGCCTTCGGGCGGTCTATCCGACCTGCGTCGTGCTCGCGATGGGACGGGGGAACGACACCTTTCTGGCCGCCACGCCCGAGTCGCTGGTCCGGGTGGAGGGAGACCTCGTCGAGACTGCAGCGCTGGCCGGTTCCGCGCCGCGGGGGCTGCGTGCGGAGGAGGATCGCGCGCTCGCCGAGGGGCTGATGTCGAGCGAGAAGGAGCGTCGCGAGCACGCATTCGTGGTCGAGGCGATCCGCGCCACGCTGGACTCGTGCTGTACGTCGCTCGACGCGCCCGAGACTCCGGCTTTGCGCCAGCTCGCCGGAATTCAACACCTCGAGACCCCTTTTCGGGGGCGGCTCGGCCGCAATCCCGAGACCGGGAAGCGGGCGGACGTGCTCACGCTCGTCGAGGCTCTGCATCCGACTCCCGCGGTGGGCGGCGTGCCGCGCGCGGCCGCCCAGGACTGGCTTCGTCGCCACGAGGCATTGGATCGAGGATGGTATGCCTCGCCGGTCGGTTGGCTCGACGTCGAGGGGGGTGGCGATTTTCGCGTGGCGCTGCGCTCGGGGCTCGTGCGGAACGAGGTCGAGGTCCAGGAGCAGGCTCGCCACGGCCGAGCCCTGCTCTTTGCAGGAGCGGGACTGGTCGCGGGTTCCGAGGCCGAGCAGGAGCTGGTGGAGACGCGCATCAAGCTGCGCGCTTTGCTCGCGCCCCTGACGGAGATCTAGGGGTGGCCGCCTTCGAGGCCGATCCGGGGGCGGTCTACGGGTTCACGGGCCGTTTCTTCAATGCTCTTCGGGCGGCCGGTGTGGCGCACGCGGTCGTCTCTCCTGGATCCCGCTCGACGCCCCTGGCGATCACGGCGCGGAGTACGCCGGGGCTGCGGACCTGGGTGGAGCTCGACGAGCGTGCGGCCGCCTTCTTCGCGCTCGGGCTGGCGAAGGCGAGCGGAAGGCCCGCATTGCTGGTGTGTACGTCGGGCACGGCGGCCGCGAATTATCTCCCCGCCGTCATCGAGGCGCATTATGCGCGGGTCCCGATGATCCTCGCGACCTCGGACCGCCCCGCCGAACGACGCGATTGGGGGGCGGGGCAGACGATCGAGCAGGTTGGCCTCTACGGGCGTTATGCACGATGGGCGGCGGAGGTCCCGATCCCCGAGGTCGGGGAGGATGCCGCTCGATTCGCGAGCCAGCTGGCAGCCCGCGCCGTCGAAGAGGCGAGCGCGACACCGGCGGGGGCCGTACATCTGAATTGGCCCTTTCGAGAGCCGCTCGCGCCGCCGGTGGGAGCGCTTTCGAGTCTCCTGGAGAGCGGTTCCGAGGCCCCCGCCGGTCCCGCCTTTGCGCACGCCCAATCTTTTGCGGCGTCCGAGGACGTTGCGGCGCTGGCCGACTGCGCGCGCACTCAGGAGCGCGGGGTGATCTGTGCGGGTCCGATGGACGCGTCGCCTGCGCTGCGGAGCGCGGTCGTCTCTTTTGCCGAGGCATCGGGTTGGCCCGTGTTGGCCGATCCCGCGTCGAATCTAAGGGCCGGGCCGCTGGCCGGCTCCGCCGGGGTGCTCGACGCGGGGGATCTGCTGACCCGTGCGCCCGTTTGGAGCGCGGCGCATCGACCGGAGGTCGTGATTCGGCTTGGAGAGACGCCGATCTCCAAGGCGCAGCGAATTTGGCTCGAGGATGCCGAGCCCGAAACCGTGTGGTGGCTGGACGAGGGCGGGTCTTGGGGCGAGCCCTCCCATCGCGCAACACGGGTCCTTCGCGGCGTCGCGGCGTCGTTGCTCGCCGGTGCCGCCACCGAACTCGAGCGGGTCTCCCGATCCGCGCCCCTGCGCGAGCGTGTCTGGTTTCGAGACTTCGAAGCGGCGAACTCCGTTGCGCGCGTCGTCGTAGGGCGCCGCGTCGAGGGCGGCGAAGGACTCTGTGGTCTCTCTGTCGCGTCGGCGGTGGCGCGCCTGGCACCGAGTGATTCTCAGCTCTTTGCCGCCAATAGCATGTCGGTTCGCCTGCTCGACCTCGCATTTACGAACCGCGCGTCGCCTCTCCGGGTCCTGGTCAGCCGGGGGGCGAGTGGAATCGACGGCCTCACATCGACCGCGCTCGGCAGTGCCGCGGCGGCGGGGACGCCGACTCTCCTGTTGACCGGGGATCTCGCGTTTCTGCACGACCTGAGCGGGTTGTTGTTGGCGAAGCGCGAGTCGATCCCGCTCACGATCGTCGTCCTCGACGACGACGGCGGCGGCATTTTCTCGATGCTTCCGGTGGCGCGTCAGGGGGAGGAAGTGCATTTCGAGGAACTCTTCCGGACGCCCCATGGCCTCGACCTCTCGCGGGTGGCGCCGCTCTTCGACCTCGACGCGCATAGGGTCTCGGACCGCACGAGTCTGGAGGTTGCGCTTGGCCAGGCCCTGTCCACGCCCGGTGTCTCGATCATTCACGCTCCGGTCGATCCCGGCACGAACGAGGCCAGCTTTCGAGCGGCTCTCGCGGCGGGTCGCGAGGCGATCGACGCGTTGGGGTCGGCATGAGCGCTTCGACTCGGCTCTTCGTCGATGCGGAAGGGGTTCGGCTGCGCGTCGTCCTCGACGGCCCGAGCGGCTCGAATGTGCCGATCCTGCTGTTGCATGGCTTCACGGGTTCGAGTGAGAGCATGGCCTGCGTCGCGGGGCCTCTGGCGCGGACGCGACGCGTCGGGCGCATCGACCTGGTGGGCCATGGAGAGAGCGACGCACCCGAAGAACTCGCTGCCTACTCGATGCAGGCGTGTGTGGATCAGGTCCTGGCCGTCGTGGACGCGCTCGGCTGGGAGCATCCCCATCTGCTCGGCTACTCGATGGGGGGCCGCGCGGCCCTCGCGACGGCCGTGGCCCGGCCGGAGCGCTTCGCCAGCCTGATCCTCGTCGGCGCGACGGCGGGCATCTTCGAAGCGGAGGCGCGTCGCGCGCGGGTCGTCGCAGACGAGGCGCTCGCGGCGCGGATCGAGCGCGACGGCCTCGAGGCCTTCGTCGATGCCTGGATGGCTCTTCCACTCTTCGCGAGTCAGAAGCGCCTGGGGACGGCCGCGCTCGAGCGGGCGCGCGCAGAGCGGCTCCGGCAGCGGTCCCACGGCCTCGCCCAGAGCTTGCGGGGGATGGGTGCAGGCGCGCAGGCACCGCTCTTTGACCGACTCGATCGAGTGGTGGCTCCGGTTCTGCTCGTCGCGGGCGAGGAGGACGAGAAGTTCCAGGCGATCGCCCGTGCTCTGGAGGTCCGGCTGCCCGACGCGCGACGGGTCGTCGTGCCCGATGCTGGACACGCTGCGCATCTCGAGGCCCCCATCCCCTTTTCGAGGGGGGTGAACGCGTTTTTGGAGGAGCGAGAGCCACATGGGGGTGCCGCCGTGGGCGTTGCTCTCGAAAAAGGAGGACCGTCATGAGTGAGGTACGTCCTGGGAGCCTGGGCGCGTGGGTCATGGCGATGCGGCCGCGCACGCTCCCGGTTTCGATCGGACCCGTGCTCGTCGGGACGGCGGTCGCGTCGGTCGAGGGGGGGGTCCGGCTGGCGCCGGCGCTCGCTGCGGGGCTGGGCGCGCTGCTGCTCCAGATCGGTTCCAACTTTGCCAATGATGTCTTCGACTTCGAGAAAGGCGCCGACACGGCGGATCGGATCGGTCCGCCCCGCGCGGCGCAGCTCGGGCTGCTCAGCCCGATCGCGCTCAAGCGCGGACTCTTCGTCGTCTTCGGTCTGGCGACGCTGGTCGGGGTCTATCTCAGTACCGTCGCGGGGCCCGCGATTCTTGGAGTCGGCGTGGTCTCGATCGTGGCTGCGATCACCTATACGGGCGGCCCTTGGCCGCTCGGCTATCACGGTTTGGGGGACCTCGCGGTTTTCGTCTTTTTCGGTCTCGTTGCGGTGATCGGAACGACTTTCGTGCAGACCGGGACGTTGCCGCTCCTGGCCTGGCTCTGCGCGCTGCCGGTAGGCGGGCTCGCGACCGCGATCCTCGTGGTCAACAACCTCCGCGATGTGGAAACCGACCTCGTCGCGGGGAAGCGCACCCTTGCGGTGCGGTTCGGCCGAGCCGGGGCGCGAGTGGAGTGGGGGCTGCTCGTCTGGGGCGCCTATCTGGTGCCCATCGTGCTCTGGCTCGCCGGCGGGCGTTCGCCCTGGGTCCTGCTGCCGCTGGCCACCGCATCGCGCGCGGCGCGCCTCTACTCGGTGGTGAAGAAGAGCGAAGACGGGCCTGCGCTGAATGAGGCGCTCGCAAACACGGCGCAGCTCGGTTTTCTCTTTTCGTTGCTCTTTGCGATTGGGATCGCCTCGGGGCGCGCTGCGTGAGGATCCTGAGGGCTACGCTGCGGGGCTTTGTCCTGCCCCTCGTGCGTCCGCTCGAGACTGCCCATGGGCCCGTGCTGGCCCGGCGCGGTTGGCTCGTGGAACTCGAGGGGGAAGGCGGAGTGCGCGGGTTTGGAGAGGCGACGCCGCTGGCGTCCTTCGGTACGGAGGCACCCGAGACCTGTCTTCGGGTGCTGTCCCGCGAGTGTGACCGACTCGTTTCAGGGCGATCGTCCTCGCCCGGGACGCTCTGGGGCGCAACGGTGGGGGCGCCTTGCGCGCGGGCGGCGCTCGAGACCGCGCGCTTCGATCTCGAGGCGAGGCTTCGCGGCGTGTCGATGGCGCAGTGGTTGACGGAACAGGAATCTGTTCCGGGGACGGCTGCTCCCCTGGTCGCGACCCAGGCCCTGATCTCGGGGGGCGACCCCGCCGATGTCGAAGCTCGGGCCCGGGCCGCACGAGTCGCAGGCTTCGAGGCGTTCAAGCTGAAGCTCGCGGTGCCCCCCCACGCTTCGGACGTCGCTCGCGACGTGGATCGCGTCGCGGCCCTTCGGGCCGCCGTGGGCAGCGGCGCGACGGTCCGTTTGGACGCAAATGAGGCTTGGGGGGGTGTCGAGGAGGCGGCCGCAGCCCTCGCAGCCCTCTCGCGATTCGACGTGGATTTCGTCGAACAGCCGGTTCGCAGAGACGACCTGGCGAGTCTGGGACGGCTGGCTCGCGAAGGCGCGATCCCGGTCGCAGCCGATGAGGCGCTGCAGGGCGAGGGGCTCTCCGCCTTTCTGGACGCGCGGGCGGCCACGATTCTCGTGGTCAAGCCTGCCGCCATCGGTGGCTTCGGCCCCTCTATGCGGCTCGCCCGCCGCGCTCGTGAGGAGGGCTGGAGAGTCATCTGGTCGACCTTGATCGACGGAGCCACGGGTCGCGGAGCGGCCCTCGCGCTGGCGTCCGCTTTTGGGGCGCGTGGTGAGGTCCATGGGCTGGGGACAGCGCGCTTGCTCGGGGCCGATCTGGGGGGCGAATGCGAGTCCGTTTCGGCGGGCTGGCTGCGGACGTGGGATCGACCCGGGCTCGGCTTCCAGCCCGAAGTTCCGCCCTCCTGTGCCGAGGGTCCCCCGCTTCGCTTCGAGGCCGTCTCCTGATGGGCTCGACCTCCTCTACGGGGTGGATCGAGTCCCTGACTGCAGGGAAGCACGTCGGTCCCGCTCTGGTCTTCGGCGGACGCGAGGTGGGCGCGGTCGAGCTCGCGCGCGCTGCGCGGCAGACCCTCGGTCGTTTGGACGGGTTGGGCGTGGAGGCCGGGGACGTGCTGGGCGTTCTCGCGCCGCCCTCGATCGAGGGCGTCGCTCTGGTGCATGCGCTCCTGGATCGAGGGATCGTCCTCATGCCGCTCAATGCCCGGCTCGCGGAACCCGAGCAGCGCCTTGCGCTCGAGGCGAGTGGAGCGCGCTTCCTCGTGGTGTCGACTGCCTCCGAGGATGCCCTCGCGCGACGTCTGGCGGAAAATGCCGGCTGCGGATTGCTCAGGCTCGAAACATTCGATGATGCATCGCCGATCAGCGGGGTGTGCTCGCCCGAGGTGTCGCGCGCGTCGGAGTTGTTCGCGCATCGGGAAAGGCGTCTTGCAGAATCCGCTGCGCTCGTGGTTCGGACTTCGGGTACGAGCGGTCAGCCGAAGGGAGCGGTTCTCGGCCTCGATAACCTGAAGGCGAGTGCGGATGCCTCGGCAGCATTGCTGACGAGCCGCTCCTCGGATCGCTGGTTGTTGTGTATGCCGCTCTTCCACATTGGCGGCCTCTCGATCCTCTTCCGGTCAGCGCGGGGGGGCGAAACCGTCCTTCTGCAGGATCGCTTCGACCCGATCGCGGTCTCCCGTTCCCTCGAGGAGGAGGGGGTCACGCACGTCAGCCTCGTTGCGACGATGCTCGAACGTTTGTTGGAGGCGCGCGGGGTGCGTCGCGCACCGACCTCGCTTCGCTGCGTCCTGCTGGGGGGAGGCCCTGCGAGTGCGTCGCTGATCGCTCGCGCGGAAGCGCTGGGGTACCCGATTGCACCCACCTATGGGCTGACGGAAGCAGCTTCCCAGGTCGCGACGTGGCCCCCCCACCGCGGAATGTCGAGTCGCTCATCCGAACTCGAGGCCTTGCCCGGGCTCGAACTCCGCATCGTGGACGATAGGGGGAGGGTGCTCGGTCCCGATCAGGAGGGGGAAATTCAGCTGCGGGGGCCGACGGTGATGCGTGGCTACCTCGACGATCCGGTGGCGACCCTCGACGCCCTGCGCGACGGATGGCTCTCGACGGGCGACGTGGGTCGGCTCGATCGAGCGGGGCGACTGGGCGTTCTCGATCGGCGTGCGGACCTGATCGTGTCGGGCGGAGAAAATATCTATCCGGCGGAGATCGAGCGTGTGCTCGGCGAACATCCCGACATCGCCGAAGCGGGCGCCTGCGGTGTATCCGACGAGCGCTTCGGGGCACGGCCGACCGCGCGGGTGGTGATGCGGCCGGGTCGGCCCTTCGACCGGCAAGAGCTGCTTGCTTTCTGTCGGACCCGTCTCGCGGCCTATAAGTGTCCCGTCGACCTCGCGCCCGTCGCGTCGCTCCCTCGCAACGCGACGGGGAAGCTGATGCGAAGACGGCTCCTGGATCCGCAGAAAGACGGAGAGGTAAGCGCCCCTCGATGACGGGCTCAGAGCCGGGCGCTGGGCCCGGCGAGGCCCTTCGTGACGAGGGAAGGCAATCGCTTCGCAACGGGATCGCCTCTTTGCTCCCTGAGCGTCTCGTCGAACTCCGCTTCGAGCGCCTCGAATCCGTGTGCCCGAGTCGGTTCGGCGCACAGTGTCCAGAGCAGCCGTCGCGTCCGACTCGCTCGCGACCGTGCGGTGACCGCGGCGCCGATCGCGAGGTCTGGATCAGCGACTTGCGTGGTTCGCCGCCAGAGAGTCGGCGATGAGGTTGCGTACGCGGTCCATCATTTCTTCGGAGCTGAGCCGGTCGATCTCCGCGCTGGGGATGGGAGGGAGGACCTCGACGGAGATCGGGTGTCGGCCCTGGAGTACGAAGCCGCGTTTGGGCAGGGCATCGCCGGTGCCCCGGATGACCAGGGGCTGGATCGGGACGTGATTGCGCTTGGCGATCTCGAACGCGCCCGTTTTGAACGTTCGCAGCCGACCCGAGGAAGAGCGGGTCCCTTCTGGAAACATGAAGATGGAGCTGCCCGTGGCGATGGCCTCGTCGCAGAGCTCCATCATCTTCACGATGCTCGTTGTCGTGCCGCGCCGAAGCGGGATGTAGCCGCAGAGCTTCATGTTCCAACCGACCAGCGGTACCCGGAAATTCTCCTGCTTCGAAACCCATTTGAAGTGGCTTCGCAGCCGGAAGAGAACGAGGATGTCCACCAGCGAGAGGTGATTCGCGACGAGGACGGCGGGTCCCGATTCGTAGAGCCTCTCCCGGCCGATGATGCGAACGGGCCAGGCGGGGTTGAACCAGGTGTACAGGGAGGCCCAGAAGGATGTGAAGCGATGGAGCACGGCTCGTCGCCGATCGAAGGTCACCGTGAGGCAGAAGAGAACGATCGCAATCGGGTAGAGGATCAGCGAGGAGAGAAGCAGGAAGGTCCAAAAGACCATGGACAGAAGCCAGCGCATCTTCAGCCGCCCATCGCGGCTTGTGACGCGGCCTCGATGAATGCGCCGAACAACCGATCGCTGAGCGGACCGTCCATCTTTTCCGGATGCCATTGGACGCCGATCTCCCAGGGCTTGGAGTCGTCGCCCAGGCCCTTGATCTCGATCGCTTCGATCACGCCATCGGGTGCATGGGCGACGGCGTGGTGAGCCGGGCCGGTTGTGCTGACCGCCTGATGATGAAGGCTGTTGACCTGGATCGTGTCGCTTCCGAGGGCCTCGGCCAGGCAGCTCCCGTCGACGAGCCGGACGGGATGGCGTGCCGACTCCGGGAGGCGGTGCTCGCTCACCGCTCGAGGAGCGCTGGGGAGGTGGGGTTCGATTTCGCCCTCGCGGGCTCGCGCCATCAGCTGCATGCCGTAGCAGATCCCCAAGATCGGCAGGCCGCGTCGCGTTGCGGCCCAGAACAGCGCGGTATCGAAGGCGAGCTGCTGGGGCGGCACGATCTCGAGCTGAACGCCCTCGGGCAGGGGCCGCGCGCTCGCGAAATCGTCGCCCCCCGGAATCAGCAACCCGTCGAGGCCTGCCAGGGTCGCTTCGGGATCGGCCTGGATCGGGAGGTGGAGGGGCACTCCCTGGGCTCGGTCGATCGAGTCTGCGTAGCGGGCATCGGCGTACACGTAGCGGCGCTCTTCGCGCCAACGGCCACGATCGTCGAGGCAGAGCGGGATCCCGATTCGCGGCCGATGCATGGCACGAGCATAGCCACCTGCGGCATGCTGCCCGCATGGCACAGGTGGTGATCGCGGGCTGCGGCTATGTCGGGAACGCTCTGGCGAGTCGGTTGGTGGCGGAGGGCCATGAGGTCTTCGGGATCCGTCGCGACATCGATGCGCTCGCGCCCGGGGTGCGAGGGCTGCGGGGCGACGTGGCCGAGCCGGGGACTTTGGGCCCAGCGCCGCCGCGGGTGGAGTACGCGGTGTTCGCGGTGGGAGCCGATGAAGGGACGGAGCGTGCCTACCGCGAGGCCTATCTCGATGGTCTCGCAGGTTTTTTGCAGTGGCTCTTGGATGAGGGACAGCGCCCGCGTCGGATCGTGATGACCTCGAGCACCTCGGTTTACGGTCAGCGTCGCGGTGAACCGATCGACGAGTCCTCCCCGACCCATCCCACGCAGTTTCGGGGCGAAACACTGCTTGCGTCGGAACGACTGCTTGCTTCGAGTGGGATTCCGAACGTGGTCGTACGGCTCGGCGGGATCTACGGTCCGGGTCGTACGGGGCTGATCGATCGGGTTCGCGAAGGGCGGGCCCGGTTGCGTGGGCGAGATCACTTCACGAACCGAATCCACCGCGACGACGCCGCCGGACTGATCCGGCATCTGCTCTTTCACCCCGACCCCGACCCGCTCTATCTCGGGGTCGACGATCAGTCCGCCGAGGAAGCCGAGCTCCTCTGCTGGCTGGCAAAGGAACTCGGGGTGGAGCCACCCGCCACGGACGAAGAGGGCGATGAGGCGAGGGAGCGCGCATCGCAGATGCGCCGCACGGTGGGCAGCAAGCGATGTCTGAACCAACGGGCGCAGCAGAGCGGCTACCGCTTCCGTTACCCGACGTTTCGGGAGGGCTACGCGGAGCTGATCCGCGATCTGCGAGTAGACGGATGAGCCGGCCGAAGGGGCCTCGGCTCGCTCCCGAGGCCCTCGAGATGCCGGGGGCGATCTACTCGCCTTTCGCCGACCGGATGGCCGATCACCCGGGCCCGGTCTTTCCTCTTCACGTCGGCGATACCTGGCGCGACCCCTTCGTTGGAGCTCGTTCCGAGGACATCTACTCGGTCGAGTACCCGCGCCTGCACGCCTATGGCGATACACGGGGCCTGCCCGAACTGATCGAGCGCCTCTCGCAGAAGCTGCGCGAACGCAACGGTCTCACGCATCCGCCCGAAGAAGTGTTGGTGACGGCGGGCGCGACGGGGGGCCTCGCTGCGCTCGCGGGGGCCGTGCTCTCTCCCTCCGACGAGATCCTGATTCTCGCCCCCTTCTGGCCGTTGATTCGGGGGATCGCCCAGAGTTTTCGGGCCAAGCCCGTCGAGGTGCCTTTCTACGATCGCGTGGCCAGCGCGAACGAGGCGGTCGCGGCGGTGGGCGAGCGGCTCGGTCCGCGCAGTCGTGCGCTCTACGTCTCGACGCCCTCCAATCCGACCGGCCGGGTGATTCCGGCGGATTGGCTGGAGGCCCTGGCCCGCTTCGCTCGCGAGCACGACCTGTGGATCTTTTCGGACGAGGTCTACGAGGATTACCACTATGCGGGCGGTGGCGCTGCGCACGTTTCGATCGGCGCTTTTGCGCCCGAGCGGACGATCTCGGTCTACTCGTTCTCGAAGAGCTATGCGATGGCGGGCCAGCGGGTCGGGTATCTCGCCGGACCGGAGAGGGTACTGGTCGAGGCGCGCAAGATCGGGACACACGTCTACTACCACGCGCCGGTCGTGGGTCAGCGCACGGCGCTCGCGGCGCTCGAGGGTGGGGCGGACTGGATCGCCGCCGCGCACGCCGAGGATCGTGAGATCGGGCGCGAGGTGGCGGGTCTGCTCGGCGAGCCCGCTCCGGAGGGCGGGACCTTCCTCTTCCTGGACGTCCGAGCGCGGATCGACGCGCGGGGGCTGGCGGGGGTGCTCGAGGATTGTTTCGAGCAGGGCGTGCTCGTCGCGCCCGGCTCGAGCTGTGGACGGGACTACGCCGAGTGGATTCGGCTGAGTTATACGGCGGCGCCGCCTGAGGCGGTTCGAGAGGCGGCGCGACGGCTCGTTGGGGTGTTGGGTCGGGGCTGAGGTTTCCTCCCGTGAGGGAGGCGCGAGAGGAGCGGTGGATGAGATGGGTCGTGCTCGGATGCGTATGGGGGCTGGCGACGGGCTGTCTCGGTGGGCCACGGGCGCTTCCGGCCTGCGATGCCTGGGCGAACCAGGGCGCGGTCTGCGGATTCATGAACCCGGAGGACCTTGCGCCCTTGCCCCTGCCCGGATGGATTCTGGTCAGCGAGATGACGACGCCGGGCCCCCGACCGGAGGGCGCGGCCTTTGTTTCGGGGCGTCTCAGCGCGCTGCGGGTGTCTCGGGACGGGACGCCCCCTGAACGTCGGGTGCTCTTCCCGGTCGAGTGGGACGAGGCCCCGCCGCGCGATACGCGCTGGGGGGACCCGGATTGCTCGGGGCCGCCGACCGGCCGTGATTTCGAGCCCCACGGCGTCGACGTGGGCGTCGGGCCCGGTGGGCTCCCGGCCGTTGCGGTGGTGACCCACGGAGCGCGGGAGGGGGTCGACCTCTTTGCGCTCGAGATCGCGGAGGGCGTGCCGGCCCTGGCCTGGCGAGGCTGCGTCGCGATGCCCGAGGCTCGCTCCGCGAATGACGTCGCGCTGCTGGCAGAGGGCGCCTTCGTCGTGACCGACATGACGCGACGGATCGAGGGGACGGGCCCCGCGGCGATCTGGACCTTGCTGCGGGTCGGATTCGGCGCGCAGACGGGCCGCGTGTTGCGTTGGGCGCCCGGCGAGGGGCTCGAAGAAGTCCCCGGCAGCCAGGGCAGCGCACCCAACGGCATCGCCGCGAGCGCGGATGGTCGCTCGATCTATTTCGCCGAATGGGGGGGCGAGCGGGTGCGGCGGCTGCGCTTCGGAGCGCCGGGGGCCGCTCCTGAGCGCGTCGAGGCGCCGATCCAGGGCAGCCCGGACAACCTCACCTGGACCCCGGACGGCCGTCTCCTGGTGGCGGCCCAGCAGGGAGGGCCGCTGCAGGCGCTCCGCTGCATGTCGCTCGGACCCGCAGGCTGTGATCTCGGCTACTCGGTCAGCATCCTCGATCCGGAGACGATGCAGGCGGAGGTCATCCTGACGGGCCGAGGCGCTGCGAGCGTTGCGCTCGACCGGGGGGATGAGTTCTTGATCGGGGTCTTCAGTGGAGATTCGATCGAACGCAGGCGCCCCGGAGAGTAGTTGTGGCGCTCGTGGAGAAGCCGGCTGAGCGATCGAGTATGCTCGCGCCGCAGCGCCGATTCGGCGTGTAGACGAGCAAAAGGAGCGCCCCCATGTCGATCGATGTCCTGAAAAATGCGCCGCAGACGCCAGCGCGCCGTGCCAGCGTGCTTTCGATGGAGCGGTCGATGGCCGGGGATGCCGAGGGTTGGCTCGACCTCTTCGCCGAGGACGCGGTCATCCAGGATCCCTACGGACCCTCGCCCATGGATCCAGCGGGGAAGGGCCACGTGGGCAAGGCCGCGATTGCCGAGTTCTGCGCCGCCTATATCCAACCGGATCGCATCCGCTTCGAGATCCGTCAGACCCTGAACGGAGGGGGGGCCTGCGTGAACGTCGGCACGATCTTCACCAAGGGGCCCGATGGACAGGTGGGCTGGAACGAGATCATCAATATTTACGAGGTGAACGAGGCGGGCAAGATCAGCCTGTTGCGTTCCTACTGGGACTTCGAAGCGAATCAGAAGTCGATGTTCTAGGGCAGGGCGAGCCGCTCGATGCTTTTCGTCGAACGCAGCAACCGTACGGAGATTCTGCTCGAGGACCTCTCGCGTCGCCTGATGGAGGGCAAGAGGGATCCCCTCGTGCCGGCCTCGGTCGTGGTGCAGGGGCCCGGAATGGAGCGCTGGCTGGCGCAGTCCATCGCCCGGCGCATCGGGGTATGCGCCAACGTTGATTTCCTTTTTCCGCAGGCGCTCCTGGACCGGGCCTTCGAGGAGATGGGGGGGCCGCGGGCCGAACTGGGCCGGCCTTGGGAACTCGGGCGGTTGGTCTGGTCCGTCGCCCGTGAACTCGCGGCCCATCGCGGTGACCCCGACTTCGCTCCGCTCGAGCTTCACCTGGAAGCACCCGATGGTGCATGGCGCCTCGTGCAACTGGCGAGGCAGATCGCGATTCTCCTCGATCGCTACGCGACGTTTCGACCCGAGTGGTTGCGGCAATGGCGGATGGGCCGCGCGTCGCCCGACGACCCGACGGCGGTCTGGCAGGCGCGTCTCGTCCGGGCGCTGGCGGAAGCCTCCGACGGGGAGCCCTTCGCCGAGCGCGCTTCGGTCTTCCTCGAGCGGATCGACCGCGCGGGGCAGGGCACGGATCCCGAAATCGCCTCTCATCTGGAGCGCGCGTTCCCGCACGGAATCGAGATCTTCGCCGTTTCGACGTTGCCGCCGCTCTATCTGTCGGTCCTCGACGGCCTGGCGAGGATTGTCGACGTCCATCTTTCGATCCTGAGCCCCACGCGAGTCTGGTGGGCGGACCTGTGGCGCGAGGTGCGCGACGCGGATCGGGAGGGCGATTTTTCGGAGGGGAATTCTGAGGTCGGACTCTTTGCGTCGCCGCCCCCGATGGCGCGCCTACTCGCGGGACTCGGCCGTCTGGGGGGCGACTTTCAACGCTGCCTCGAGGAACGTTCATCGACCGAGGAGGTCGAGCACGAGCGCTACGTGCTCTCGCCAGGCGACACGCTGTTGGCTCGGCTACAGCGTCAAATCCTGGACCTCGAGCCGCCCGGCGAGGACGAGCGCATCGTGCGCCCCGAGGACGATTCGATTCAGGTGCATTTATGCCATGGGCCACGCCGAGAACTCGAGGTCGTGTTCGCACAGCTCCATGAGGCCTTTCGCGAGAGTCCGACCCTGCTGCCCGAGGACGTGATCGTGATGGCGCCTCGGATCGACACGATCGCGCCGGACATCGAGGCGATCTTCGGGGCGGCGCGTGGACAGGGCGCGATCCCGCATCGCATCGCCGACCGGGGCGCGCTGCGCCGTTCCCCCGTCGCGGAGGCCTTCGTGGCGCTGCTCGAGCTGATTCCGGGTCGCGCGACGCGGGGGGAGGTGATCGACTGGTTGGCGCGGGAGCCCGTCCGTTCTCGCTTCGACCTCGACGAAGCCTCCGTCGAGAGTGTCTCGGATTGGGCGGCCCGGGCCGGCGTTCGTTTCGGGCTCGACGCGGATCACCGCGCAGCGTTGGCGCTCGAGCCTTCGGGCGCGCATACCTGGGCCGAAGGCCTGAGCCGGCTGGCGCTGGCCCACGCCGTGGGTCCCTCGGGAGCCCTCTACGCGGGGCTCGCCGCGGAGTCGCTGGGGCCGCTCGTCGACCCTGCCGTCCTCGGGGCGCTCGGTGAACTGGAGGACCTGCTGAGCGCGACGCGCGCGGAGGCGGCTCGAGGTCGGACCGTCCCGGACTGGTGTCGTTGGTTGGTCGAACTGCTCGCATCGTCCTGCGCGGAGGACGACGCGAGCGCGCATGAGCACGTCCGGCTTCGGTCGCAGTTGCAAAAGCTTTCGGAAAACGCCGCGGCGGCGGGCTTCGACGGAGAGATCCCCTTCGAGGCGATTCGCGAGGAGGTCGTCGGCGTGCTCACGTCGAGCCCGGCCCCGCAGGCCTTCCTGGCGGGCGGCGTCACCTTTTGCGAGTTGGTCCCGCTCAGGGCGATCCCCTTCCGCGTCGTCGTGATCGTCGGTCTCTCGGACGAAGCCTTTCCGCGCGGCCGCCCCGCGCCGGGTTTCGACCTGATGGCCCGCGCGCCGCGGGCCGGTGACCGCAATCCTCGAAGCGACGATCGCTATCTCTTTTTGGAGGCGCTGGTCTCCGCCCGCGAGAAGTTGATCCTGACGGTGCCGGGGCGCGATGTCCGAGACGGTCGGGACCAACCGGCCTCGATCGTCGTGACCGAGTTGCTCGAGGCGATCGACGCGACCTTCGCATCCGAGACGGGTGCGATCCGAGATCGGCTCATCGTGAGACATCCCCTGCAGGCGTCCGACCCGCGCTATTTCGAGGCAGAGGCTCCTCGGGGGCTCTGCGGGGTCGATTCGGAGGCCTACGCGGGAGCCCGAGCGCGCCGTGCCGCGCTCGCCGCGGGGGGCGGCGAAGCGCGCCGCTTTCTCTCCCCCGGACTCATGGAAAGCGTCTCGAAGGAAGAGCGCGGGCTCGATCTCTCGGCGTTGGTGGAGCGGATCACCCATGCGAGTCGGTTTTTCGTCCGGGAGCGGCTCCGGCTGCGTCTGCCGCGTTGGGAAGAGGGCGTTTCGGAGCTGGATCCCGCATCGCTCGAGGGGCTGAGTCGCTGGCGGCTCGGCAGCGCCCTCTTGGCTGAGGTCGTCGCGGGCGTGCCCCAGGAGGAGGCCTTCGAGCATCTGGCCGCGTTCCCCTCTTCGCCGCGCGGATTGGCGGGCAGGACCGTGCTGCGAAAGTTGCAGGAAGAGGTCATCCAACTCGCGACGGTCGTCGAGAGCGAGCGACAGGCCGAGCCCGTCGCGGCGCACGAGACCACGCTCATTTTGTCGCCGGAAGGCCATGGTGAAGTGTGGCTTTCGGGAAGGCTCGATGGGCTCACGAAGAGGGGTCGCGTCGAGTTCGGGTTTACCCGTCTCGGAGCTCGCAGCGAACTCGCAGCTTGGATTCATCACCTCTTTCTCTGTGTTTGCGTCGAGGAGGGGCTCGAGGTCGCGCCGCGGACGACCCTCGTCGGGCGCCCGGAAAGCGAGAAGAAGGGGAAGGCCGGTCCGGTGGTGTTCTTCGAACAAGTGCCCGCAGCACGGGAGGAGCTGACGCGTCTGGTCGGTTGGGCCTTCGATGCGGCACGCACGCCCTTGCCCTTTTTCCTGAGAAGCTCACGGGTCTTCGCGGAGGAGTGCGCTGCGGGCAAAAATGAAAATCAGGCATGGAGTGCCGCGCACGTCGCTTTCCTCGGCGGGGATACCGGACCGACGGCGCCGAGCCCGGAGGCGAATCGGGAGCTCGAGACCCGGCGCCTCTGGGAGGGTGTCTCTCCGCTGGGGAACGAGGCCGCCGAGCTGTTGGAGCATCGCTTCGACGTGCTCGCCCGTGCGCTCTATGCGCCGCTTCTCGAGGCGCGGAGGTCATCGCAGGACGGATGAAGAGCCTCGAACCCTGGCAGATGCCGCTCACGGGCACGTCTTTGATCGAGGCGAGCGCCGGGACGGGCAAGACCTATACGCTCACGACGCTCTACCTGCGACTGTTAGTCGAGCAGGACCTGCGCCCTTCTGAGATCCTCGTCGTCACTTATACGAAGGCCGCCACGGCAGAGTTGCGGGATCGGATTCGAGAGCGGATCGAAGAGGCTCTCGCCGCGGCGGGCAAGGACGTCGGCGGCGAGGATTCGAGCGATCATGCGATCGATCCCGACCCCGCGTTACGTGAGCTGGCCGAGCGCGCGGCGCGGTGCCCCGGTGGCGACCCGCTTCGCCGCGCTCTCATCGAATTCGACGAGGCGGCGATCTTTACGATCCATGGCTTCTGCCAGCGGACGCTCCAGGAGAACGCCTTCGAGAGCGGGATGCCCTTCGATGCTCAGCTCGTCGAACACGCGAGGCCGATCGAGGAAGCCCTCGCCCATGACCTCTTCCGGCGGCTGCTCGTCGGCGAGGATGAGAGCTTCGTCCGATGGCTGGTCGACGGTCCTGGCAAGCGCTGGGGCTTCGAGCCGGGGGCCCTCCATCGAAACATTCTTGCCAGGCTAGGGGCCGATGAAGACATGCCTCTGATTCCGGCTGTGCCGCCCGAGGCGGGTTTGGATGTGGGACCGCTCGAGGAAGCTTCGGCGCACGCGCGGCAGGGGTGGCGAGCCTCCTGGCAGATCCGTCGGGAACGCTTGCTGGAGACGCTGACGAATCCGAACGGGATGAATCAGAGGCAGTACAAAGCCGACGCGATCGAAGGACAATGGTTCCCGGCGTTCGACGAGCTCGCTCGACAGATCGATCGGTGGGCAGAAGACCTCTCTGCGCTGGCTTCGATCGATCTGCCCGAGAAATTTGAGAAGCTGCGACCCGAGGTGGTGGCCAGCGGCGCGCGCAAAGGCGAGGACCCGATCGAGGATCCCATCCTGGACCTGTTCGGCGAGGTCTGGGAGGCGAGAGAGGCGCTCGAGCAAGTCTTCAAGGCGCGCGCCTTGTCGCTCCGCCATCGTTTCGCAGGGCTCGCGCGGGCCGAGGCTTCGCGCCGCCGATCGGAGCGTCACCTCTTCTTCTTCGACGACCTGCTGAGCGAGATGCGACGGGCCTTGCGCGGTGCGGGGGGCGCGCGGCTGACGTCGATCCTCCGAGGTCGTTATCGATTCGCCTTGATCGATGAGTTCCAGGATACGGATCCGGTCCAGTACGACGTCTTTCGCAGCGTCTGGCACGAGGGCGAGGTCGCCCACCCGCGTGGACTCGTGCTCGTTGGGGACCCGAAACAGGCGATCTATTCATTCCGTGGAGCGGATCTCTTCACCTACCTGAATGCTCGCCAGGATGCGGGGGATGCCCTCTACGAACTCGACGTGAACTGGCGGTCGGATCCAGGGGTGATAGGCGCCGTCAACGCGCTTTTCGGCGGCGGGGCGTTTCCCTTCCTGGTGCCGGATGTCCGCTTCGCGGCGGTTCGTCCGCGTGCGCCTTTCCAAGCGGAATTCGATCCCGGGGCGGGTTCGGGTGCGGGACTGAGGGTGCTCTTCGCCGATCGTGCGGCCCTCGAGGCGGACGAGGCGAAGCGTTTGAGTGTGGGAGTCGGCCGCACCCGGGTGCTGGCTGGGGTGGCCACGGATCTGGTCCGGCTCTTCGAGTCGGATGCCACGCTGGACGAGCGCCCCGTGAGCCCCTCGGATGTCGCCATCCTGTGTCGGAAGAAACGCGAAATCCGATTCGTGCGAGAGGCGCTGGAGCAGCTGGGGATTCCCTGTGTGGACCGGGGAGAGGCGGATGTCTTCGAGACCCGAGAGGCCTGGGAGCTCGATTGTGTGCTCCGCGCGATGCTGCGTCCGGCGGACCCTGTGACGTTACGGGGTGCGCTCTCGACGGGGGCTCATGGCGATGGGGCGCTGGCGCTCGCTGCCCTCGGCGATGATGCGCCCGAATTGGCGCAGGCTTCCGAGCGTTATGCCGAATATGGTCGCCTCTGGTCTCAGGCGGGCTTCGGCTGGGCGTTTGCCGCCTGGCGCCGAGGGGAGGAGGTCATGCCGCGGCTGCTCGGCTACCGCGACGGGGAGCGGCGGCTGACGAACTGGCAGCATCTCGCCGAGCTCCTTCAGCGTTTCGCGAGCGAACGCCAGCCCTCGCGAGCGGGTCTGGTCGCTGCGCTCGAAAGCGCGATCGCCTCCGAGCAGGGGCGGGTCGCGTTTGGCGGGGAGGCTTCGCTGCTGCGCCTGGAGCGCGACGATGAGGCGGTCCAGCTCGTGACGCTGCACGGCAGCAAGGGGCTGGAATATCCGATCGTCTATCTGCCCTTCCTCTGGGAGGGTGCGGAGGCGACGCGAGGCACGGGCAATCCGCCGGTCCGGTTCCACGACGCGGAATCTGGACGTCGTACGCTCGACCTCGCGGGCGCCCCGGACAATATCAGTGTGGAGAAGGAAGAGAGCTTCGCTGAGGAGATCCGCCTGCTCTACGTTGGCCTCACCCGAGCGCGCAACCAATGCGTGGTGGCCTGGGGCGCGATGGACAAGGCGCCGGGGACGCCGCTGGCTCGGCTGCTCATGGGCAGCGACGCGGACGGGCTCGACCGCAAGGCGATCCAGAAAGAACTCAAGGACTGGACCGATGCCGACTGGAGAGGAGCTTGGGAGCGCATCGGAAAGGGCGACGCGCCTTGCGTGACGGTCGAGTCGATCGACTTTGAGGAGCGGGGCCCCTGGCGCCCACCCTCCGAAGTGCCCCGCATACTCAGAGATCCACCTGCCCGGCGGGTCTTTGGAGAGGGCAGTCGCACGACGAGCTTCTCGGCGCTGACCCGCGAGGGCCACGTCGTACGGACGCCGGTGGTTGGGCCGGAGGCGCTCGGGCGCGACCTCGACCTCGACCTCGACCTCGGCGGGTTCGCTTACGCGGAGGGGGCCGACGCGGAGGCGGATCTGGCGGGGGAGATGCACGCGTTCCCGCGCGGTGCGGAGGCAGGGACGCTGCTCCACACGGCCCTCGAGAGTGTGGACTTCTCCGCCTATACGCCCGAGGACGCCGAGGCGGCCCAGGAACGCCGACGAACGTGCGCGCGCCTACTCGATCAGCACGGGATGGAGTCGTCCCAGCTGGCTCGAGTGCTCCACGTGATCGACGCCGTCGCGATGACCCCTCTGCGGACGACCCCGTCTTCCTTTCGGCTCGCGGATCTTCGAGCCGGGGCGCTGCGATCCGAGATGGAGTTCACGCTCTCGACGCCGGGGGGCGCATTCGATCCCGACTCATTGGCCGCGGCACTCGCTTTGGCACCGGCCGGGAGCCCGCTCGCCGCGTATGCGCCGCGCGCCGCGTGTCTCGGCTTCCGGAAGCTGAACGGATATCTGCGTGGCTTCATCGACGCGGTATTCCATGACGGAGAGCGCTACTACCTGATCGACTACAAGTCGAATCATCTGGGAAATCGGCAGGTGGATTACGCACCGCCCGCGCTTCTCGAGCCGATGATCGACCATGACTACGTCCTGCAATACCTGATCTACACGATCGCCGTCGACCGGCATCTGTCGGCGTGCGTGCCGGACTACGATTACACGCGAGATTTCGGCGGTGCCTATTACCTGTTTCTACGTGGCTTTGCCGCCGAACATGTGCCGGGTTGTGGCGTCTTTGGCGATCGGCCCCCCTATGAGGTCGTCTCGGCTGTCGCGGATCTTTTGGGGCTTGACGAAGGGGCCGCCTGATGAGTGCGAGCGGATTTGTCGGCGGCGAGTGGGACGGACCCGACCTGCTCGCTCGAGGGCGCGCGGCGGGCTTACTCTCTGCCCAGGACCAGCAATTCGCACGACGGCTGGCCGACCTCTATGGAGAGGCAGACGAGTCGACGCGTTGGGCCCTCGCGGTAGCGTGCCACCAGGATGCGAACGGTCATGTCTGCGCCGATCTCGGCCGTCTCGCCCGCGACGGGATCGTGTCGGAGTCGGGAGAGGATGTCCGGACGTACCCCGTGCTTGTGACGCACGACTCGGTCGAGGCCTGGTGCGATGCGATCGCGTCGAGTGGCCTCGTCGCGCGTGAGGGGGAACTCGATGCTGTGGAGCCTCGGCCGCTCATCCTCGACGCCGAGCACCGTCTCTATCTCGCGCGGGCCTATCACGCGCAGTCGGCGCTGGCGAGCTACCTGCGCGCGCGTGAGGAGGCACCCGACTTTCCGTCGGCGTCGGACCGGGCTGACGAGATCATCGCCCGGCTCGCAGTCTCGGATGATCCGGCGGCGGCGGAATCGATTCGGGTCGCGATGCGGCGTCCGCTCACGGTTGTGACGGGAGGCCCGGGGACCGGAAAGACGACGCTCGTGGTGCGCTTGATCGCCGGTCTCATCGAGGAGGCCCTGCAGTCCGGTTCGGCCCCTCCTCGAGTCCGCTTACTCGCGCCGACGGGCAAGGCGGCAGCGGCGATGGCGGGGGCCTTCGCCCGAGGGCGGGGTCTGCTCGAGGTCTCGGAGGAGGTGCGCGCGGCGCTGCCGGCGCATGCCGAGACGCTGCAGCGCGCGCTCTTCGGACAAACCCGCCTCGACGCTTTTGGGCGGCGTGCGGAACTCGATCTCGAAGCTGATGTCGTGGTGGTCGATGAAACGTCGATGGTGGACCTCGATCTGATGACGCGGCTCTTTGCAGCGTGCTCGAACGTGCAGCGTGTGCTGCTTCTCGGGGATCCTGATCAACTGGCGTCGGTGGACTCGGGAGCGGTTCTTCGTGAGATGGCTTGCCCGGCCGAGGGGGCGTCTGCTGGGGAGAGTCCGCTGGGCCGCTCGCTCGTTCGGCTGACGAGGAGCCATCGCTTCGCTGCGGGGGGAGGGATCGGCCGGCTCGCTGCGGCCATCCGGGACGGCGACGTCGAAGCGGCGCTCGCTCTGCTCGAAGATCCAACGCTCCCAGAGGTTTCCCGCTGCGATGTGCGGCATCCGTCGGAGGTCGTCTCGCGGGTGGTGGCCGAGAGCGACGCGATGCACCGCTCGATCGTGGAGGCGAAGGACCCACTCTCCAAGCTCGACCGGCTCGGTCGATATCGGGTCCTCTGCGCCCACCGGAAGGGACCGCTCGGGGTCGAAACGCTCGGTGAGCGTCTCGATGAGGCGGCTGCGCTCGTCCATGACACGACCGCGCGCGCGGGGTGGTGGCGAGGTCGACTGCTCCTCGTCACGCGCAACGCGCCGGATCAGGACCTGTGGAACGGAGACGTCGGTCTCATCGAGAACACCTCCTCGGGTCTGCGGGCGCTCTTCCCCGACGGTACAGGGGGGGTACGCGCCCTTTCGGCGGGTCGGCTACCCAATCACGAGAGTGCGATCGCGCTGAGCGTACACAAGAGCCAGGGGTCGGAGTTCGACGTCGTGGATCTGGTGCTGGGGGCTCGTCCTTCGCCGATCCTGACGCGAGAGCTCTTCTATACCGGAGTCACGAGAGCGCGGACGACGCTTCGTGTGCATGCGAGCGAGGCCTCGATTCGAGAGATCATCGGTCGGCAGATCCATCGTGACTCGGGTCTCGCCGACCGTCTGGGGAAGGTCTGAATATGGCGGGACGCCGGAAACGCAGGGCGGGGCGTGAGCCGTCGAATGGAGTGGACGAGTCCCTCCTGGCCGAGGGTGAGCCCGGCCGGGTCGTGGCGCATCACGGCGTCGCGGTGCTCGCGCGCTTCGCCGAGGGAGAGGCGCGGCAGCTCTGGCTCCAGCCCGATCAGACCGCGGTGGTCGGGGATCGGGTTCGAGCCGTGGGCGGTCGCTTCGCCGTGGAGCCGGCTCACGGCGTGCTTCAGCGCCGAGATGCGCGGGGTCGGGAGCGGACCATCGCGACGAACCTCGACGGGCTCGGGATCGTCGTCGCGACCGAACCGAGAGAGCCCCCCGGTTATATCGATCGTGGCTTCGTGATCGCGCGGGCCGCGGGGATCGAGCCCTTCGTCGTGCTCAACAAGACCGACCTCGACGAAGAGGGCGCGCTCGGGGATCGACTCGAAGAGATCTATGGCTCGTCAGCGGAGGTGCTCCGTGTTTCGGCGATGACGGGTGAAGGGGTCGATCAAATTCGTTCGCGGCTCTCTGGAGGTCGGCTGGGTGCCTTCGTGGGGCCCTCGGGCGTGGGGAAGAGCTCGCTCCTGAACGTGCTCGTTCCTGATCTGGACCTGCGCGTGGGGGCGCTCAACCGGGGGAGTGGAAAGGGTCGACATACGACGACGACAGCGACCCTGCATGAACTCGAGGGTGGTGGGTTCCTGGTCGATACGGCCGGCTTCAAGGATTTCATCGCGGTCGGCCTCGAGCCCCTCGAGGCCGCTCGGCATTTTCCGGGATTCGAGATCGCCGCGAGCGCGGGCTGCCGATTTCGGGACTGCCGCCATCGAAGCGAGCCCGGCTGCGCGGTGCTCGAGGCGATCGAGGAGGGGACGGTCGCCGCGAGCCGGCACAGGGCCTTCGTTCAGTTGCTCGACGAACTCGATTCGTCGCCGGGGCGCTCGTAGCTGATCCGGCCGATCTTTCCGCCGCGCAGGTCGCGTAGGAAGAGGTCGGCGGCCCGGTCGAGGTCGACGTGACCTCCCTTGACCAGGGCGCCGCGGCGGCGCCCGACGGCCTCAAGCAGCTCGACCGCGCGAGTCGCGTCGCCGGCCTCTGGGGAAGTACGCGCGAGGATCGTACCGACCTCTCCCGCCAGGTCGTATCGCTCCTCGAGGAAAGGTTGATAGCGTGTGGCGACGAAGCACACGGCCCAGCCTGCGACGTCGAGGGGTTCGAAGGCGTTCTCGCCGATCGCGCCACTGGCTGCGAGGCGTCGGGCGCCCTCTTGATCGTCGAGCTTCGGCCATAATACGCCGGGCGAATCGAAGATCGACAGGTCGTGGTCGAGCTCGATGCGCTGTGCGCGCCGGGTCACCGCGGGCCGGTCTCCGACTTTCGCGATCTTGCGTCCCGTCAGAGTATTGATCAGGGTCGATTTCCCGACGTTCGGGATGCCCACGACCAGCGTGCGCAGGGTCCGCCCAGGTCCGCCTCGGTGGGGTGCGAGCGCACGACAGCGGGCCGGTACGCGGGCGACGCTTCGTCGCTCTGACATCACGAGGGCGAGTGGGCGCGGCCCCTCCCAGGCCTCGATCCAGGCCTCGGTCGACTCTGGATCCGCCAGATCGGATTTAGCGAAGAGCGTGAGGACAGGCTTGTCGGCCGCGAGGTCCGCGAGCAGTGGGTTGCGACTCGAGCGCGGAAGCCGCGCGTCGACGAGTTCGATCACGACGTCGGATTTCTTGATGGCCGCAGCGATCTCGCGTCGCGCGCGGTTCATGTGTCCGGGGAACCAGTTGATCTGCACCACGGCGATTTTCCTCTCCGCCGATCGTGCCGGCGAAGGCCTTCTCGACCGTCGTGACGATAGCGGTCCCCCGCATGGCGGGGGTACTCTAGGTGTCAAGGGAGAGGTCGATGTCAGGTTCTTCGTCCAACGAGTCGATTCGCAGAATGCTGAGCCGGGAGTCTGCGGGAGGGGAGGGCGTCGTGCGCGGTTGGTTGCGCACCGTCCGCCACGCCAAGGGCGTTTCATTTCTGGATGTCTCGGATGGTTCTTGCATGGAGGGGATGCAGGTCGTTGCGAACCCGGAGACGGGGGGCTTCGACGAGGTCGTCCGTCAGCTCGCGACGGGGTGTTCGGTCGAGGCTCGAGGGGAGCTGGTCGACTCGCCGGGCAAGGGCCAGCGCTACGAGCTCCACGCGAGCGAGGTCAGGCTCGTCGGTGGGGCGGGAGACGAATATCCGCTGCAGAAGAAGCGGCATAGCTTTGAATTCCTGCGCACGATCGGCCACCTCCGGCCGCGGACGAACACGATCGGTGCGGTCCTTCGGGTCCGCAACGCGGCCTCGATGGCGATCCACTCGTTCTTTCAGCGGGAGGAGTTCTTCTATCTTCATACGCCGATCGTGACGACCTCCGACGCCGAGGGAGCCGGGGAGATGTTTCGCGTCACGACCTTGCCCCTAGACGACCCGCCCAGGGATGGCAGCGGAAAGGTTGACGACGAGCAGGACTTCTTCGGGCGTAAGACCTTCCTGACGGTTTCGGGTCAACTCGAGGCCGAAATCGGTGCCCTCGCACTCTCCCGTGTCTATACCTTTGGGCCAACGTTCCGTGCGGAGAACTCGAACACAGCACGACACCTCGCCGAATTTTGGATGGTCGAGCCGGAGGCCGCTTTCTACGACCTGGCCGATCTCGCAGACCTCTCGGAGCGATTCTTGAAGTCGGTCTTTGGAGAGGTGCTCGATCGCTGTGAGGATGACATGGCCTTCTTCGAGAAACGCATCGAGTCCCAGGCCATCGAGCGAATGAAGACGGTGATCGATGAGCCCTTCGAGCGCATGTCCTATCGAGATGCGGTTTCCATTCTCGAGCGATCCGGTCAGTCCTTCGAGTATCCGGTTGGATTTGGTCTCGACTTGCAGAGCGAACACGAACGTTGGTTGACGGAACAACATGTCGGTCGTCCCGTGGTCGTGACCGACTGGCCCGCATCGATCAAGGCTTTCTACATGTATCGAAACGACGACGACGAGACCGTCGCGGCGATGGACGTTTTGGTCGGAGGCGTAGGCGAGATCATCGGGGGCTCTCAGCGTGAACACCGACTCGATATCCTCGAGCACACGATCCGTTCCCACGATCTGGATCCCGACGATTACTGGTGGTATCTCGATCTGCGTCGCTTTGGAAGCGTGCCGCATGCCGGCTTCGGGCTCGGCTTCGAGCGGATCGTTCAGTTCATGACGGGGATGTCGAATATCCGCGACGTCATCCCTTTTCCCCGGACACCCGGGCAGGCAGAGTTCTAGAGCAGGCAGCTGCGCTAGCCGTCGTAGGTCTCCCGAGCCCAGCGGTCGAGCGCCTGGTTCATTTGTTCCAGAGCGCCAACGGCGAAGCGCTCCTCAGCTTCGGATCGTTTTAGCGCGGCTCCGACCTCGACGAGCAGCGCCAAGCGGTGCCGTCGGCTTTGGCTCGAGAGAGGCTCGCTCGGGGTCGCTTTTGTGGACGCCTCGGAAGCGATCTCGACGAAGGGGCTCTCCAGCTTCTCAAGCTCACGCCTCAGTCGAGCGGCGTGTGCCCGAACGCGATTGACACGTCGTACGACTGCGTCGTAATGCGCCTCGGCATCGTCGCCCAGTGGGTCGAAGGGCCGAAACATCTGAACGACCTTGGAGCTTCCGCTCTCGGCTCGGGGTTTGGAGGGTTCCATGGCTGACTCCTTTCACTCCAGGTTTCTATACGTAAGTTCCTGAGCAAGGGCGATACGTGTCGAAAAGAAGAGGGACTTCTTTCATTGACGGACTCGGCCTAACGTTCCATCAGATTGTTTCGCGGTCGGGAAGTGGACAGGAATGTTTTCGTTTCGAGGCGGCTCGTTTCGATTCGTTTTCTCCCGACGGGGATATCGATGCGGTCAGGCAGTGCAGACGTAGTCGACACCTTCTCTGAATCCCATCCTTGCAAGGGTCGAGCGGATCTCACCACGAGGTCCTTTTCCTGCAACAGAAACAATGAGCCGAGAAGGAATTTGTCCGTTCAGCCACTTGGGGGGGACTACGGGCGCGCCGTGAATTTCGTTACCGATCCTTCGAGGATGAACGTCGATGATCACAGAGGGGTGATGGCCGAGCTTCGAGAGAGCACGTCGGAGGTTCCGGCCGGTTGGACCGTGGCCCCAGAGAACGTAATGAGACGTGCCGTTCAGGAAGTCGCGATGGAGATGCCAAGCGCGACAGTCCGTAAACCGAGCGAGGTCATATCTCGGGTCGACGCGGGAGAGTCGATCCTGCCGATCCCGCCAGCCGAGAAGGCGAACCGGCACGTTGCCGACCTTGGGTCCCGTCCGTAACAGGCGCAAGATCAGGTCCCAGTCTTCGGGCCAGCCGCGATCGCGGTAGCGGAGCGCCGAGAGTCGAGGTCGCCGGATCATCAAGGTTGGATGGGCGACGGGACATTCGATGAAGCGCTCGCGCCAGATCGTCTCCGCGTCGAAGAGTGAGTCGAGCCAGGATTCGTAGGCGCGACGTCCCTCGGTCAGCACGGAACGAGGAAAGAGGCGGACAAAGCATCCGGTGGCTTCGAGCGAGGGCGAAGCGTCCAGCGCATCTGCTTGGAGTTCGAGGCGTTCGCTGCGCATCCAGTCGTCTGCGTCCATTCGAGCCACGAGCGGAGCGCGGCAGGCGTCGACGCCGGCATTGAGTGTTTCCACGAGTCCCGCGTGGTGGCGCGGGATGAGCCGGAAACGAGGGTCCGCGAGCGCGAAGCGGCTGGCGATCGAAGGAGAGGCGTCCTCCGAGCCGTCATCGACGATCACGCACTCCCAGTTTTGGAGGGTCTGCCGGGCCAGGCTGGACAACGCGGTCGCGAGCGTGGCCTCGGCATTCCATACCGGCAGGAGGACTGAGACTCGAGGCATCACGTCCCGACCCAGGTCGTTCTATGGACAGAGTGAGGTGTTTTCACCAGCGTCGATTGGAGCGTTTTCCGGGGCAGGGTTGGGTTTAGCGCACTGTCTGCCGATGCAGGGAGGCGAGTGGGTTTCGTGCCCGCTAAACGGAGTTCCGATCGTGCTGCGAGCCATTGCGCTCAACCTGTCGAATCAGATCCGCGAACAGAGGGCGGCCGCGAGGTGGGCTGCGCTGTGGCTGATCGGGTGCGCTCTGATCTGCGGCTCGTCGGCCTTCGCTCAATCCCAGGAGCAGATCAAAGCGGCGTTCCTGTTCAATTTCGCGCGCTACGTCGAGTGGCCCGAGACGGCCTTCGACGGCCCGGAGGCGCCGGTTCGGATTTGCATGGTTCGCGCCAGAGTCTTCGCCGATCTGGTCTCGCGATCGGTCTCGGGAAAGAGCGTTGGGATTCGGTCGGTCGCGGTCGAGGATCGCTCGAACCCCGAGCGGTCGGGGGGCTGCCACATCCTCTACATCGGCGATGACCTCGGCCCGCCGGGCTCCGATGCGGGCCGCGGCCTGGGCGGCGGACATGTCTTTACCGTCGGCGACCGAGAGGGCTTTGCGGCGCAGGGCGGGATCGCGAACTTCATCCGCGTTGGCAACAAGATCCGATTCGAAATCAATCCGAACGCCGCGAAGCGGGCGGGGCTGAAGATCAGCTCGCGCCTGCTCCGACTGGCCAAGGTCGTGCAATGAGGGGTCTGGGATGAGTCATTTCGGCGCCCGGCAGGATTCGATTCAGCGACGCATCGTTCACGTCTTCTTCGCGACGACCGGACTGGTCCTCGTCCTGACGGCAGGGGCGCTCTTCACGGCTGCGCTCTTGCAATTTCGCCAGGACATGGACGAGAAACTTCTGGTCCTGGCGCAGGTGACGGGAGCCAACTCGGAGGCATCCCTCGTCTTCGATGATGACGAATCGGAAATCGAGACGATGCGGACTCTCCAGGGAGTCGAGTCGATCGAAGCCGCCGTCGTCTATGACGCGACGGGGCGGGTCTTCGCGAAATATATAAGGCCCGACGTGCAGGGCTTCGTTCCGCCGCAAGAACTCGTCTTTGAGCCCATCTGGAGCCGTGATCACATCGACCTCGCCTCCCGGATCATGATGGGCGATGACCAGATCGGGGTGGTCTTTCTCCGCTCCGACACCAGGCAGGTCCAGGCTTTCCTCTATACCTCGCTGGGCATCATCGTCGTCGTGTTGTTGATCTCGCTCTTCCTGTGCTGGTACGGGGCTGCCCGACTGCGCCGTTCGATTGCGGATCCAATCGAAGGGCTCGTCAAGGGTGCTGCGTCGATGGCGGGGGGAGACCTCTCGGTTCAGGTCTCGGTGCGGAGCAACGATGAGACTGGCGTGTTGGCCCGGGCCTTCAACGCGATGGTGGACAGCCTGCGCGGGCTCGTTTCTCAGGTCGGGGAGAATACGCGATACGTCGCCGAAGCCTCGAGTCAACTCACGGAGGTGAGCTCGGAGATGCGCGACGAGGCCCAGCGGCAGGAAGGGGCCGTCGAATCCACCGCCGAGTCGATTAGCAGCATCATTACATCGATGCACAATGTGAACTCGAACGTGGAGGCACTCTCCGATACCGCACTCGAGACCTCTAGCGCTGCGATCGAGATGGACTCTTCGATCGCGCATACCGCGATTCATATCGACGACCTCTCGGAGATCATCGACACGACGGCCTCGAGCGTCGTGGAAATGACCAGCGGCATCCGAGAGATCGCGCACAGCGCCGATACCCTCGACCAGTCAACGGAGTCTACGGCGCAGGCTCTCGAACTTCTCTCCGACTCGGTGCGGACCGTCGAGTCGAACGCCAAGGAGAGCCACTCACTCTCGGAGCAGACCGCTCGTAAAGCGGAGCAGGGCGTGGCCGCGGTGCACGAGACGGTCGAAGGAATGATGGGGATCCAGGAATCCTTCGAGGGGATCGAGTCCGTCATTGCGAACCTCTCCGTCAAGAGCGAGTCGATCGGAGAGATCGTCAAGGTCATCGAGTCCGTCGTCGAGCAGACGAATCTGCTCGCGTTGAACGCGGCGATCATTTCATCCCAGGCGGGTGAGCACGGCCGGGCCTTCTCGGTCGTTGCGGACGAGGTTCGTAGCCTCGCCGAACGGACGGCTGCGAGTACTCGGGAGATCGCAGAGTTGATCGAGTCGGTTCAGGGCGGAGTCAACAGCGCTGTGAGCGCGATGGACCAAGGCGCAACGCGCGTCGAACGCGGAGTCGAACTTTCGAACGAAGCCGGCCGCACTCTGCAGGAGATCGGCGAGAGCACTCAGCAATCGACGAGGTGGGCCAAGGAGATCGTCGAAGCGACCCGAAGCCAGGCCGCGGATATCGACCAGGTCGGGGTTGCGATGACGCAGGTCAAGGCGATCGCGAACCAGCTGAATCGAGGGACGCACGAGCAGGACGGGGCCAGCGCGGAGATTACCCGTGGCGTGGAGCAGATGCGTCACTTGGGACTCGAGGTGAAGAACTCCGCCCAGGAGCAGCGCCGGGAATCGAGTCTCATCACGCGCTCCGTCGAGGTCGTCGCTGCGCGGATCAAGGAAATCTCGCTCGAGACCAAGGACCAGAGTAAGCGGGCGGACCAGATCCAGGAGGCCCTGGAGGTCTTCCGAGAGGTGACACTGCGCACGTCGAGACGGGCAGAGGTGACGGCCGAGACCGTCGGCTATCTATCCGCTCACGCGGATGATCTCGAGCAGGAGATCGGCCGCTTCCGACTCTAGGGGGCAGTCCTTGCCTCGACGAAGATCGGACTCGACCAGGCCAATCCGCCGTCGCTCTGGATGACCCGGACGTAGTGGAATTCGCCGTCTGCAAGTGGCGGGATCTGGCGTTCGATGTGCTGGCTCAGCCCCGGGGCCAACTCGAGCGTGGCGGTCCGGCCCGAACGCACGATTTCGATCCGTTCGATTGGAGCGGTCGCCTCGTAATGGATCATGAGGGTTGCCTCCGAGCCGGGTTCACCCGGCGCGAGGGAGCCTCCCATGGGCACGCCGTCGATGGAAACTTGCATCCAGGGTCGAATGCCGTTGGTGGCGAACGTGCGCCGGCTTCGGAGCGTCTCCAGGATATGGGCGCGGTCCAGGGCTGTGGTGAAGAGACCTGCGAGACCTGCTCGGCCCGACGCGAGTTGTGCGAGACCCGGGTGGCCGTCGTGAGAATCACCACTTCCGATGAATCCCAGTTGGTAGCCGGCAAGCAGGGTGTCGAGGACGAAATAGCCGGGAATGGCACCCGCGACCGCGGCGGGCATGTCGGGAGATTCACTCTGGCCATGCACGGAGACGATCTCGGTCACCGGTTCCAACACCGGGTCTGGCGCGTACGCC
>Ga0315331_10000133_pt1 | contig 44042 bp, 41 predicted proteins | sample M160m34915metaG_FD_203456 | JGI IMG/M metagenome (GOLD analysis project Ga0315331, IMG submission 203456) | Ammonia-oxidizing marine archaeal communities from Monterey Bay, California, United States - M1 60m 34915 | ecosystem: Environmental > Aquatic > Marine > Intertidal zone | place: USA...
CTCGGGCTGGCTAGAGCCGGTCCTCGGACTGCTGGCGGTGGGGACGAGCGTGACGGTGGGGCAGCGTTTCCTCTACGCTTACCGCGAAATGAGTCGGCTCGATCGGGAAGGGGCCGCTTCGCAGGAGAAGGAGGCGGGCTGAGCGAGATGGCGAATAGCGACAGCGACGATCAGATCGGGGGCAGAGAGGGCGAACTGCCGGGAGTCGATTTTTCGACCCTGGTGCTCTCGCTCGGGACCACGGCCCTCTACCAGCTCGGCAAGATGCCCGACCCGGCGACTGGGGAGATCGGCGCGCCCGATGCGTTGGTGGCACAGCAGACGATCGACACCCTCGAGATGCTCCGGGAAAAGACCCGCGGCAACCTCGACGAGGGAGAGCGAAAGCTCATCGACTCGCTGCTCTACGAGCTACGCATGCATTTCGTCGAGATCGCGCGGTGAATCGAGGGGGGTTGGAGGGCCCTCGGGTCCACCGCCGCCCGCCCGCCAAGGTCAATCTCGGCCTTCGGCTCGTGGGGCAGCGGGCGGATGGTTATCACCTGCTGGAGAGCATTTTTGCGCCCGTCTCGCTCTTCGACGACCTCGTCGTGGAGCGGCTTGGGGTGGAGGGCGACGTCGAGCTGGAGCTCTCGATGTCGACCGATGCGGACCTGCCCCCCGCGCTCGCTGCGGTCACGTCGGGCCCGGACAATCTGGTGGTGCGTGCGGCGGAGGCGTTCCGCCAGAGGGCGGGGATCGTCGAGGGGCTGCGTATCTCGCTCGAGAAGCGGATCCCGTCCGGGGCGGGACTGGGGGGAGGCTCGAGCGACGCGGGGGCTGTCCTGAGCGCGCTGGAAGAACTCTTTGGGACGTCTTCCCCCGCGAGGGAGGAGATCTTTGCCGCTGCGCTGCGGCTCGGGGCCGATGTCCCGTATTTTCTCGCGCCCCGACCGGCGTTGGTGCAGGGAATCGGCGAACGGATCGAGCCTCTTGCGGGGTTGCCTCCGTTTCGGCTCGTGGTCGCCAACGCCGGTGTTTCCGTCGCAACGGCGGAGGTCTACCGGATCGCCGACGCGTTGCCGGGTTCGTTGACGGACACCGGGGCAGGCTCTACGATGCGCTCGTTTTCAAGGCTGCGCGATCAACCGGGGGATTGGGCCTCCACCCTTGGGGCGTTGCTCGTCAACGATCTCGAACCAGCTGCGACCCGCCTGTGTCCGCCCATCGGCCGACTGCTCGGCCAGATGCGTGACGCGGGGGCGCTCGGAGCTGGATTGTCGGGGAGTGGCGGGACCGTCTTCGGCGTATTCTCTGAGGCGAGCTCGGCCGAGGAAGCAGCCAAGTTCCTTCGCGGCGACTCCGCCCCAGGGCGTGATGCAGCGTGGGTTCGAGAGGCGCAGGTACTCTGTTGAGTTTCTGAGACGAATTCCAATCGGGCCCGGGGCTCCAAGTTGGGCTGAAGGTGCCCGATCAGCGAGTGGATCGAAGATTTTTGGGGCGTCGCCAAATGGTAAGGCAGCGGCCTTTGGAGCCGCCATTTGTAGGTTCGAGTCCTACCGCCCCAGCCACTCGCTCGATCGAGGGGGCTTCGGGTGGAAGCTCGGATCCTGAATAGAGAACGCCGAGCCCGGGCCGAGGCGTCCGCAGGGGCGGAGTTCCGGCGGTTACGAACGACCGGCGAGGAAGGCAAAACGGATGCAGGACCTCAAGCTCTTCAGCGGTAACGCCAACGTCGCGCTCGCTCGATCCATTGCCCACTATCTCGACATCGAGCTGGGGCGTGCCGAGGTTGGCACCTTCAGTGACGGAGAGTGCGCGGTCGAGATCGGCGAGAACGTTCGGGGTCTCGACTGCTTTGCTCTGCAATCGACCTGCTCGCCGCAGAACACGCACATCATGGAATTGCTGATCATGATCGACGCCATGAAACGCGCGTCGGCGCGGCGCATCACGGCGGTGATCCCCTACTACGGCTATGCGCGGCAGGACCGAAAGGTTCGGCCCCGCGTCCCGATTACGGCCAAATTATGCGCGGATCTGATCCAGACCGCGGGTGCGGATCGCATCCTCTGTATGGATCTGCACTCCGGTCAAATTCAGGGCTTCTTCAACATTCCGGTGGACAACCTCTACTCCACGCGTTTGATGCTGGACTCCATCGAGCGCCGTATCGGTTCGGACGTGACCGTGGTCTCCCCCGACGCCGGTGGGACCGAGCGGGCGCGTGCTTACGCGAAGCGCCTCGGGGCAAGGCTGGCAATCATCGATAAGCGCCGTGAGGTCGCCAACGTGGCGGAGGTCATGCACATCATCGGCGAGGTGAAGGGGCAGGCCTGCATCATCGTGGACGACATGGTCGACACGGCGGGAACGCTCTGCGAGGCGGCGCGAAGCCTGATCGATGAGGGGGCTGTCGCGGTCCACGCAGCGATCACGCATCCCGTGCTGTCCGGACCCGCCATCAAGCGGATTGGCGAATCACCGCTCGATCAGGTGATCGTGACCGATACGATCCCGCTGCGTCCCGACGCGGTGGATATGGGCAAACTTCACGTCGTCTCGGTCGCCGCTCCGATCGGCGAGGCGATTCGACGAATCAACAACGAGGAGAGCGTGAGCTCGCTCTTCTAGGAGACAGTCATGAGTGATGTGAAATTCACGGTTGAGGCACGAGAGACGCGGGGCAAGGGCCCGGCTCGGGAGTTGCGGCGTCGAGGCCTGGTCCCGGGGGTCGTATACGGCGGAGGTCGCGAGGCGATGGCGATCGCGCTGGATCGCACGCGTTTCGAACGCATGCTTGAGGAGAGCGGTTCTGGCGTCAACACGCTGATCGAGCTGGAGGGAAGCTCGCCGGCGGCGGGCAGGACCGTGATTGCCAAGGAATTGCAGCGTGAGCCGGTGCGCGGCGGTGTGATCCACGTCGACCTCTACGAGGTGGATCTGACGGAGAAGATCGAGGTTTCGGTCCCGATTCACCTCGTCGGGACCGCGGCGGGGGTCGTGCTCGGCGGCGTGCTGGATCAGCAGCAGCGTGATCTGCACCTCTTGTGCCTCCCCAGTGCGATTCCGGATGAGATCGAGTTCGACATCTCGTCGCTCGAACTCGGTGATTCTCTTCACGTCAGGGATCTGGCTGTCCCCGCGGCCGCCGAGTTGGTCACGGATTCGGAACTGACGGTCGCGACGGTCCTCGTGCCGCGAGGTCTGCAGGATGACGAGGTCGAGGCGGGCGATTCCGAGGAAGGGGACGGCGAGGAGGCTGAGGCCTCGGCCGAGGGCGGCGGCGAGAGCTGATTGCGGCGCGTGCCAGTCTCATGCGTCGGATCGTCGAGTTCCTGGGCCAGCGTTTTGCGAGGCATGAGGAGGCTCCCGCTCCGCACCGGTTGATCGTCGGGTTGGGCAATCCCGGCCCGCAATACGCGTCGACTCGTCATAATGCCGGCTTTCGAGTCGTCGAGCGGCTGGCGTCGCGTGCGGGCACGAGTTGGCGCCGCGAAGAGAGCCTCGAAGCCCTCGTGGCCGAGATCGAGCTCGCCGGCCAGGCCTGTCTGCTGCTGCAGCCCCAGGCCTTCATGAATCGCTCCGGGCGCTCGGTGGAAGCGGCTTTGGCGCGCTGGCCCGCGCTCGTGGGATCGCGCGATCTGCTCATCATCTACGATGACCTCGACCTGCCGCCGGGGCGACTTCGTCTGCGTCCGGCGGGGGGGGCGGGAGGGCACCGCGGGATCGGGGACATCCTGGAAGTGCTCCAGACGCGCGAGGTTCCTCGCCTGCGCTTCGGTGTGGGGCATCCAGGGAAAGCGGGTGGATCAGTGGTCGACTGGGTCCTCGCTGAAGCGCCGCCGCAGGAGGAGGCGCTGATCGCGCAGGCCGTCGACCGGGCCGCGGATGCGGTCGAGGCGGTGGTGGACATCGGGCTCAGCCGAGCGATGGGTCAATTCAATTCCGATCCATGAATGTCAGGTACTTATAGTTATCTAAAGACTGACAAAATAGGCTTGTTGGCATTTTGTCCGGCTGATATTGTCCTGACCATGTCGGAGCTTTCTTCCCCCGCTGAACCGCCCTCCCTGGTTCCGCTCGACGCGGCAGCAGCGGAACCGGCCTACCGCCAGATTGCGGCGCAGTTGCAGCGATCCATCGAGCGGGGGGAGAGGGCGACGGGTGAGCGGCTGCCCGCGATCCGCGCGCTGGCGCTCGAACTCGGGGTCCATCGAGACACCGTCGCGCTGGCGTATGGAGCGCTCTCCGAGGCCGGCTGGGTCGAGTCCCGGGTCGGGGCGGGGACCTTTGTTCGCGCGATCGGGGTCGTCGTTCCAGGGGCGCTTGAGGAGGCCAAAGGCCGATCGGGGGCGTCGTCTGACCGAGGGGTCGACCTCGCGCTCTCGCCACAGGTCGAGCGGCTGATCACCCTGGAGAATATGCGGCCGCACTACGCGACGCGGAGCGACACGGTCGCACTGCATCGGCTGGTGCCCGACCCCCGTTTCTATCCGGTGGACGCGTTTCGAGACTGCGTCGACGCCGCCCTGCGCGAGGAGGGCCCGGACCTCTTCTCCTACGCGGCGCCGGCGGGGGATGAGCGGCTCCGCCAGGCCATGTCGGATCGCTTTGGACGGCTCGGTATTGACTCGAGCCCCGACGAACATGTCCTGTGTCACGGCGCGAGCCAGGGGATCGCCCTGACGCTGCGTCTCTTTACCCAGCCGGGGGATCAGGTCGCGGTCGAGGTCCCGACCTATCCGAACATGCTCTCGGCGTTGGCAGGCTTGGGGCTCACGCCTGTGCCGATCGCGATGGACGGGGACGGTCCCGAGCCCGATGCCCTGGACCGGATCCTGGCGAAGCCCGAGGTGAAGGCCTTCTATACGATCCCGAGCTTTCATAATCCGCTGGGGACCACCTCCCCGGTCACGAGACGGCGGGAGGTGCTCGCGATCGCCGAGCGCCATGGCGTGCCGATCATCGAGGACGGCTTCGAACTCGATCTGCGTTTTCGGGGGAGTGAGGTCGCACCGCTCGCCGCTCTGGACCAGGCGGGCATCGTCGTGCTGCTCTCTTCCTTCTCGAAGTCGCTCTTTCCCGGCGTACGGGTCGGTTCTCTCTCCGCTCGAGGGCGGGTCCTCGAGGGCCTCGTGGCCCTGAAGCATGCGACGGATCACTCCGATGCCAGGCTGCTGCAGGCCGGTTTGGCTCGTTTCCTGGAGTCGGGCGATTACGATCGGCATCTCGTGCGGATTCGCAAGATCCTGTCGTCGCGTCACGCCGCACTGGACGCCGCGCTCTCGGCGGCAATGCCCGAGGGCTCGGTCTGGACACGGCCCGAGGGCGGCTACCAGCGCTGGCTCGAACTGCCCGGTGGCTTGGATACCCGGGATCTGCTCGCAGAGGCCGCGCGCGCGGGAGTGCTCTACTCGCCTGGGGCGCTGTTCATGCCGGACGCGCGTCCCTCGAGTGCCATGAGGCTGACCGTGGCCTGCGCCGATGAGGCGGAGATCGCACGCGGGGTGGCGTCGCTGGGCGACGTCGTCCGAGAACGCAGCAAGGAACACAACCCGCCCGGGCCAGCGCCCGGTCTACATCTTTAGGTCGAAATCGAAGCCCCGTCGGATCGGGGAGAGGAGGAAGAAGAGTATGTCTGAGTCGAAGGGGAGTGACGGGAACGGCGCGCTGCGCCGGGGAGCGGAGTCCTTCGAGCTGAAGGTGGGTCTCGCCGAGATGATGAAGAACGGCGTGATCATGGACGTCGTAGACCCCGATCAGGCGAAGATCGCCGAGGACTCGGGCGCCTGCGCGGTGATGGCGCTCGAGCGGGTGCCCTCCGATATCCGCCGAGATGGCGGCGTCGCTCGTATGAGCAACGTGGAGATGATCGAGGGGATCCAAAAAGCCGTGTCGATTCCGGTCATGGCCAAGGTCCGCATCGGACATATCCAGGAGGCGCGCATCCTCGAGGCGATGGGCGTCGATTTCATCGACGAGAGCGAGGTCCTGACACCCGCCGACGATGAGCACCACATCGCAAAGCACGACTACCGCGTGCCCTTCGTCTGCGGCGCGCGCAACCTCGGCGAGGCGCTGCGGCGCGTCGGCGAGGGCGCGGCGATGATCCGCACCAAGGGCGAGGCCGGCAGTGGCAATATCGTCGAGGCGGTCCGTCACCTGCGCACGGTCGTGGGTGAGCTTCGTGCGATCCAGGCCCTGCCCGAAGAAGAGCTGATGTCCACGGCGCGCGATATGGGCGCGCCTCACGAGCTCGTCCGCTACGTCCATGCCCACGGCAAGCTGCCGGTCCCGAACTTCGCCGCGGGCGGCGTCGCGACGCCGGCGGATGCGGCGCTCTGCCGGAGTCTCGGGGCCGAGGCGGTCTTCGTGGGGTCGGGGATCTTCAAGAGTGCCGACCCGGCCAAGCGCGCGCGAGCCGTCGTGCACGCCTGCACGCACTGGGAGGACCCGGAGGAGGTTCTGAACGCGTCGCGCGGACTGGGTGCCGCGATGGAAGGGATCGAGATGGAGACCCTCGACGAGAGCGAACGGCTCGCGAACCGCGGCTGGTAGGCCCGGCCGAGGAGCGGACGCGTGAGCATGGTACGACCGACCGTCGGGGTCCTCGGCATCCAGGGGGACATCGAGAAACACCTCGGCGCCCTCGAGCACCTGGGTGTCGGCGGGCGGCGGGTACTCGCGCCGAAACATCTAGAGGACCTCGCGGCTCTGATCCTGCCAGGCGGCGAGAGCACCACGATCTCGAAAGGCCTCGTTCGTCATGAGCTCGTTCAGCCGATCCAGGAATTTGCGGAGGCGGGTGGGGCCGTTCTCGGTACCTGTGCTGGCGCGATCCTGCTCGCGCGTGCGTCCCGCAACCACCCCGTGCCGACCCTCGGGCTCGTGGACGTCGAGGCCGAGCGTAATGCCTACGGCACGCAGCTCGACTCCTTCGTGTCGTCGGCGGATCCGGACTCCGCATCGGGTTGGGACGATCTCGAGTGTGTCTTCATCCGTGCGCCGCGGCTCTCGGAGCCGGGGCCCGGAGTCGAGGTGCTCGTTCGGGTCGACGGCGAGGCCGTGTTAGTCCGTCAGGGGAGGCGTTTGGCCTGCACGTTCCATCCCGAGCTGACGGACGATCTGCGTGTACACGAGGCGCTGCTGGATCTCTGAGGGGAGCGTCGCCTGGGCTTCTGCCGTCATTATGGGCTGGGGGGCGCGGCCCTGCGGGCGGGTGATGCGAGGCCGCAGACCCCTCGCGCCGAAGCCTTCTTGGAGAGCGCCCTCAGCCTGCCCGCCTTCGTCCACCTGGCCGAGCCCCTCTGCGCCCGCTGGATGGGGCCTCGAGGGCTTCTGGACCGGGCGCAGGGCACGGGAAAGGGCGAGGCCGAAGGCTCCCGCCGACCCGTGGGCCGGGTCCGTCTCGCTCGCAGCAGGAGTCCGCACCTGGGCAGGGTTGGTCGTCTGGATCGCGGGGGACCGACCCTGGGGGTCTTCGGAGGGGCAGCGGCGCGACCCTGGGGCCGCTCGTTCGGGGCCCCTGTCCGGACCCTTGCTCGCCCCGATCGTTCGGTGGGTTGTCCGCGGTGGTCGGGTTGTGGTAACCCTTCCGTCTTCTTGAAACGGGCCCAGCCAGATTTGCTGGCCGGGCACGACCCAGAACCCATCAACCTCGGTGCTCTCCAATCGAGCTGCGGAAACCCGCCGCAGCCGACCGCCGTTCGCGGCGATCTCGGAGGAGCACCCGGCGGCCCAGAGTCGCCGACCGGGAGGCCTATTTTGCGGGAATACGAAACGACGTTCATCGTCCAGCCCGAGATCTCAGACGAGGGCAGCCAGACCATCCTCACCAAGCTGGATGGCATCCTGGAGACGGGCGGAGCGACCCGCCTCATGTGTGAGGATCACGGTAAGCGCAAGCTGGCCTACGAGATCCGCAAGTTCCACAAGGGGCATTACTACACCCTGCAGTTCTTGAACGACGGTCAGGTCGTGCCGGACCTCGAACGGACGCTGCGGCTCGACGAGTCAGTGCTCCGCTTCCTCACGATCATGGCGGACGGCGAGGTCGCGGATGTCGAGGCCCGCAAGGCCGTGGCCGCTGAGGCCGAGGTGGAGCAGACCAAGCGAGCTGCCGAGCGCGCGGCTCGAGAGGCCGAGGAGGCCGCTGCCCGTCGCGAGCAGGAAGAGGCCGAGCGCCAAGCCGCGCTGACCGCTGCCGCCGATGCAGAGAAGGCCGCCGCGGCTGACGCACAGGCCGGTGGTGAGACCGCAGAGGCAGGGCAAGAGGGCGCTGCTGCGCCGGCCGCACCCGCTACGCCGCCCGCTGAGGCGGCACCCGAGGCATCGGCCGCCGCAGCAACGACGCCGCCGGCTGCCGCACCCGAGACGGGGGCCGAGGCGCCCGCAGCACGAGAGGAGACCGAGTCGTGAGTGAAGAGACTCCGCAGCCCCCGAGCGGTCCCGCAAGTTCGCCGTCCAGCGGCCCTGCTGGAGGTGGCTCTGCCCCTCCGAGCGGACCGCGCGCGGGGGGTTCGCCGCCCTCCGGGCCGTCTGGCCCCTCAGGTGATCGAGGCCCCTCCGGTCCCGCTGGAGATCGAGGTCCTGGCGGCCCGGGTGGAGACCGTGGTCCCCGCCCGCCGCGTGAGGATCGAGGAGATCGAGGAGATCGAGGAGATCGTGGCGATCGCCCGCCGCGCGCGCCGCTGACGGTCAAGGGGCGACTGCGTGCTGCCGCTCGTAAAAAGGCTCGAAAGACCGCCAAGCGCAAGGGCATGTTCCAGAGGAGAAAGGTCTGTCGCTTCTGCGCGGACAAGAACCTCACGATCTCCTACAAGGACGTGAAGACCTTGCGCCTCTTCATTACAGAGACGGGCAAGATGACGCCGCGGCGTATCTCGGGGACCTGTGCGAAGCACCAGCGTCCGCTGGCTCTCGAGATCAAGCGGGCACGTCAGCTGGCGATGCTGCCCTACGCGCCGTCGCACTTCTAACCCTTCGATCGCGGGCGATCGGGCGGCGCAAGCAGCGCCCAGCCGAATCGCCTTCGAGGCAGGAACGAACTCATGGAACAGGTACAGGTCATCCTGAGTGAAGACGTGCACGCCCTCGGTGATGCCGGGGACATTGTCTCCGTCAAGCCGGGCTTCGCACGCAACTACCTCATTCCACAAGGTAAAGCGCTGCTTGCGACCTCTGAGCGCGTGCACGAGGTCGAGCACAAGAAGCGGGTCATCAGCGAAAAACGAGCCAAGGAGCTGAAGGACCTGACCGCGGTCAAGTCGAAGCTCGATGCCGCGAAGCTCGAGATCGCCGCACAGGCCGGAGAAGAGGGCAAGCTCTTCGGCTCCGTGACCGCGGCGAACCTGGCAGAGTTGCTCGCAGCGAAGGGACTCGAGGTGGACCGCCGAAAGATCCAGCTCGCCGAGCCGATCAAGACGGTGGGTGAGCACAAGGTGGCGATTCGGCTGAGGAGCGACGTGGTCGCTGAGTTCAAGGTGACGGTGACCGCCGCCGAGTAGTCGGTGGCGAGGTACGGCCGCGCGGGCTTCTGGGTGAAGAGAAGCGCAGGCGTCGCTCGGGCTGAACCGGTCTGCCTCTGGACCTCATGAACGAGCCGGGAGGCTTGGCGCCGTGCGCCGGGCTCCTCTGGTATGATCCGGCCTCGCGCGGGCGTGAGCCCGAGCCGCGCTCTGGGGATTCCGGGTAGACCGGATCGGGGTGCTCCACGGAGGGTTGGGGTGAGCGATCAGCTCCAGGACGAGATCACCGGGCGCGTGCCGCCCCACGACATCGAGGCCGAGAAGGCCGTCTTGTCCGCCATTCTGCTCGATAACGACGCGATCCACGCCGTCGTGACCGAGGTGCGTGAGGAGGACTTCTACCACCCCTCTCATCAGCTTCTCTACCGCTCGATGGTCCGTCTCCGGGACGAGAACCAGCCCGTCGATCTCACGACCCTGGCCGCCTACCTGAAAGGCGAGAGCTTGTTGGAGGGCGTCGGGGGGCCGATCGCACTCGCCGAGATCGCCGATTATGAGGCGACGCCCGCCAACATCATTCACTACGCGAAGATCGTTCGGGACCGATCCATCAAGCGGAGCCTGATCTCGACGGCGTCGGAGATCGTGGCGCTGGGCTACGAGCACGGTGAGCCGGCGGATAGCCTGCTGGATGAGGCGGAGAGTCGCATCTTCGGACTCTCGACCGAGAAGGCGAGTACCAGCCTGTCGAGCATCTCGGTCGAGATGCATGACGCCGTCAACCATATCGACATGTTGATGAATCGCTCCGGAGAGTTGACCGGCCTCTCGAGCGGTTACGAGCAGCTCGATGAGATGACGGGCGGAATGCAACCCGGCGACCTCTTCATCCTGGCCGCGCGACCTTCGATGGGAAAGACGGCCCTCGCGCTGAATGTCGGTCGCAATGCGGCGGTGGATTATGGAAAGAAGGTCGCGGTGTTCTCCCTGGAGATGACGACCCGGTCCCTGGTCATGCGGATGCTCTCGTCCGAAGCACAGGTGGATTTCGGTCTCTTTCGCAGCGGCCTGATCTCGACCGAAGCGCATTCGCGCCTGATGGCCGCCGCCGGGCGCTTGGCCGAGGCGGAGCTCTGGATCGATGACACGGGGGCCGCCTCCGTCCTCGAGATGCGGGCAAAATGTCGCCGACTCCACTCGCAGCACGGCCTCGACCTCGTGATCGTGGATTACCTCCAACTCGCGCGAGGCGATCGCAACGTGCAGAGCCGTGAACAGGAGATCTCCGAGATCAGCCGAGGGCTCAAGGGGTTGGCCAAGGAGCTCGAGATTCCGGTGATTGCGCTCTCGCAGCTGAACCGGGGCCCAGAGACGCGGAAGGAAGACAAACGCCCGATGCTGGCGGATCTGCGCGAGTCGGGCGCGATCGAGCAGGACGCCGACGTCATCGCCTTCATTTATCGGGACATCGTCTACAACAAAGAAACGGAGTTCGAGAACCTGGCGGAGCTGATCATCGCCAAGCAGCGAAACGGCCCAACGGGAACCGTGAAGCTCGAGTTCGAGGGACGCTTCGCGCAGTTTCGAGACTGGCCGCTCTCGGATAACCCCTACGACGGTGCATCCAGCTCGGACTACGGCCCACCGCCGCTGCCCGACGACGCGGGTTTCGGTGGACCGCAGGTGTTTGGGGCAGATACGGATCCGGGCGACTTCTAGATGCCGAGTGTGCGGAGACCTCGCGCGATCCGCCCCGGCGCGCGGATCGCCCTCGCGGCGCCTGCCGGGCCGGTCGACGTGGAGGCGCTCGATTCGGGTCGACGTGCATTGGAGCGCAGGGGCTTCGAGGTCGTGACCCGAGAGGACATTCTTGCTCGCGAGGGCTATCTGGCCGGGTCCGACGCGCGCCGCGCGGAGGAGCTGATGGGCTTCGTGGAGGATCCGAGCATCGACGCGGTCGTCTGCGCGCGTGGGGGGTACGGCAGCCAACGCCTGGTCGACCGCCTCGATGCGAAGGCTTTTCGCGCGGCGGCGAAGCCGCTGGTCGGCTACAGCGACGCGACGACGTTGTTGCTTTGGCAGCGGAAGAAGGCCGGGCTGCTCGGTATTCACGGGCCGATGTGCGAGAAGCCCGGGAGCCTGGACGGTGAGGCGGGGTCTGCGCTGGTGCGAGCGCTTCAGGGGACCGGCCCCCTACCGCGTCACGTCGGGCGCCCGCTGGCACCGGGCTGGGCGGAGGGCAGGCTCGTCGGGGGGTCGCTCTCGGTCTGTGTGGCGAGTCTCGGGACGCCCTGGGAGATCGACACGCGGGAGGCCATCCTGATGCTCGAGGACGTGACGGAGTTGACCTACCGCGTCGATCGAATGCTCCACCAATTGAGGGCCGCGGGGAAATTCGATCGCGTTGCGGGCATCGGGCTCGGGAGCTTCACGGACTGCGATGACGAGCGCTTTCCCGAGCGGACCGTGGACTCGCTCCTCGCGGAGGTCTTCGCCGGGTTGGGGCTGCCCGTCGTGGGGGATCTCCCCTTCGGACATGGGGAGGAGAACCTCCCGTGGCCCTTTGGCGGCCGTGCTGCGCTCGACGGCGCGCGCGGGGAACTCGAGATATTGGAATCCGTCGTGACGACGCGGTAGCGTGCGCCGCGGGGGGTTCGAGACGCATGAAGCGGAGTCTGATCGAGCGGAAGCTCGGCAAGGTGGAGACCGCTCTCGATAAGGCCATCGAGAAGCAGGAGATCCCGGGTGCGGTCGTGCTGGCACGCATGCCGCGGGAGGGTGAGCGGCTCGAATACGGCTGGGTGCGCGGTTTGGCCGCGGCTCGACCCGAGCGGCTGCCGATGCGGCGCGACACGATCTTCGATCTGGCCTCGCTGACGAAGCCGATCGCGACCACGACGGCGATCATGATGTTGGTCGAGGAAGGCTCCGTCGCGCTGGACGATCCCGTGGCGAAGACGCTGCCCTCCTTCGCCGATCGCGGCAAAGAGGCCGTCACGATTCGGCATCTGCTGAGTCATTCGGGGGGGCTGAAGCCCTGGCGCGAATTCCACGAGCTGCTGATGCAGAAGGAGCGGAAGACGGGGGAGCGTCTCATCGGAACGCCCGAGGGCCGAGAGTGGATCCTCGACCGTGTCCTTCGTTCGGGCCTGGTTCACGAATCCGGAGCGGCCGCTGTCTACGGAGACCTTGATTTCATCGTCCTTGCGGCAGTGGTCGAGGCCGTCTCGAAGCAGCCCTTCGACGAATTCTGCGAATCGCGGATCTTTACCCGGCTCGGGCTCGTGGACACGCGTTTCTTTCCGATCCCGGTCGACGGTTCGCAGGCCGCGCCCGACGTGATCCGTCGTCGCGTTGCGGCGACGGAGAATTGCGCGTGGCGTGAGCGCATCGTATGGGGTGAAGTGCACGACCCGAACGCCTCAGCGATGGGAGGCGTCGCGGGTCATGCCGGGCTCTTCTCGACCGCCGATGACGTCATGCGCTTTGCGCAGCTCTTCGTGGATGCCTACCACGGCCGCAACGACTCGCTTCCAGGGGATCGGGTCCGGGAGTTCTGCGAAAAACAGTTGTTGCCCGAATCTTCGGACTGGGCGCTCGGGTGGGATACGCCCACCCGGGGTAGCTCCTCTTCCGGGCAGCATTTCTCCGAGAGATCCGTCGGCCACCTCGGCTTCACGGGGACCTCGCTCTGGATCGACCTGGAGCGAGAGCTGATCGTCGTCATGCTGACCAATCGGATCCATCAGGTTGCCAAACGCAGTCGCTTTGACCTGCGTCCGAAAGTCCATGACTCGATCGTGGAGGCCTTCACGGCCGAATGAAGAAGGGCAGGGGGGAGGAAATGGACGCCGCCGATCTGCGTGTGGACCCAAAGCGCCCCTTTGACCCCGAGTCGCTCCGGCGGGTCCATTTCGTGGCCATCGGGGGGACTGGAATGGGGTCCTTGGCGGGGCTCCTCAAGGCTCGGGGCATCCGCGTGACGGGCTCGGATAAGAAGCTCTATCCGCCGATGTCGACGGCGCTGGCCGACTGGGGGATCGAGGTCGTCGAAGGTTTTGATCCCGAAAACCTCGCGCCGACCTCCGACGGTCTCGCGCCTGATCTCGTCGTGATTGGGAACGCCGTCCGTGCAGAGAACCCAGAAGCGGTCGCGGCCATCGCGTCTGGTGCCCCGTTCCGCTCGTTCTCCGACGCGCTCTACGAACTCGCCATCTCGCGTCGCCATTGTGTCACCGTCAGCGGGACGCACGGTAAGACGACGACGACGAATCTGGCGGCCCAGCTCCTGCGGGCGACGGGGAGGGACCCCTCTTTACTCGTCGGGGGGATCTCGTTGGACTTCGACGGATCCTTTTGGGAGGGAACGGGGGACCATTTCGTTGTCGAGGGAGACGAGTACGACACCGCCTTCTTCGACAAGACCCCCAAATTCCTTCACTACCACCCCGAGACGCTGATCCTGACCTCGGTCGAGTTCGATCACGCCGATATCTATCGCGATCTCGACCATGTGAAATCGGCCTTTCGCTCGCTCGTCGCGGAGATGTCCGACTCGGGGCGGATCGTCGCGGCGGTCGGCCACGAGGGCGTGCGCGACGTGGTGAGCGGTGCGGCGTGTCCGGTCGTTGGATACGGGGTCGAGGGGTCGGACCCGACGGAGGGGCCGGCACTCGGGGCCCGGTGGTGGGGGCACGACCTGAGCCCAGGGCCGGGCGGACTCTCTTTTGGTCTGGAGGACCGCGAGTCGGGTCGGCGGTGGTCGGTGGAGAGCCCGCTCTTTGGCGCCCACAACGTCGAAAATGTGGTCGGTGTCTTCGCGGCGCTCGAAGGGCTCGGAGTGCCGATCGACGAGCTGATCGAAGCACTGCCCTCCCATCGCGGCGTTAAGCGGCGACAAGAAATCCGTGGGGTCGTCGGCGGCGTGACGGTCATCGACGATTTTGCTCACCATCCCACCGCCGTCAGGGGCACGATCGAGGCGATCGCCCAGCGTCACGCCGGCAGCCGAGTGGTCGCGCTGCTCGAGCCGAGGACCAATACCAGTCGCCGCGCGCTCTTCCAGGACGATTACGTCCGGGCCTTGAGCGCGGCGGATCGAGTGGCGATCGCGGAGGTCGCGGACGAACCGATCTACAGCATCACCGGCGAGGTGACGGAGTGTCTCTCGGCGGAGGCAGTCGCGGCCGATCTGCGTTCGCAAGGTCGCGAGGCGGCGGCCTTCGCGGGTGTGGAGGAGATCGTCGACTGGGTCGTTTCCGGCCGGAGAGAGGGAGACGTCGTGCTCGTGATGAGCAACGGTGCCTTCGGCGGGATCTGGGAGAAGTTGTTGACCGCGCTCGAGGAGGCTCAACCTGAAAGATCAGGAGCTGAACGATGAGCCGTTGCGAGGAGTTCGAGGAGGGAGAGCGATCAGGGCGGTGCCCAGGTAAGGCGCCAACGAGGGACAAAAGGGAGTGAGCGTTACGCCTCGCTCTCTTCCCAGAAATCCTGAACGCGGTCCGAGTCGATGGGAACCGTGGTGACGCTCTGGATCCGGCGGTCGATGATGGAGGCGATGACGAGGTAGCCGGCGTCGAGCTCCCGGTCTCCCATGGAGGCGGTCGAGTGGCAGATGACGGCCGCGCGATGGTTGCTCACGAGGACGTCTTCGATCTCGGAATGGAAGCCGACACTCCCGACGTCACCCAGCTCGGCCAGGTATTCGAAGATATTGTCCGCTCCCTTGATTTCGCCATGCCACGGACCGGCACCCTTGACGTGCCACACGATGTCGTCGGCCCAGAGGGCGCGAAGGGTCTGTCGGTCACCCAGGTTGGCGGCCTGCAGACAGTGATGAAGTAGGAGCGAGTTCGGATGCTCGATCATCATTCTCTCCGTTTCGGACGGGTCCGATTTGAGGCCTTTGACTCTTCGTGGACTCAGTTGGACGAGGCTGGCGCGCGCCCATCATAACGCCATGCGATCTTCTTGCGGGTGTAAATTTGCCCTATTCGAAAGGATTCGTGGAGTGTCCGGATTAACACATCCCATTTTTGGCCTAGAGGTTCTCGTGGAGATACTGGAGGCGCGGTTTGAGCACGACTCCGCTGGTCGCCTCGCCGGCTTTGGGAAGGATGCTTCCGGAGGGGTATTGCCCCGATTCGTGTTAGGGCGCGCGCTCGAAGGCGTGATCTGGCGCTTCCGGTGGGACGTTTCGACGAATCTCGTACAACGAGTCGCTCGCCTGGCCGGCCGGGAGTCGGGAATTCCCATCGACACCGGAGATTGTCCCGCCCGCCCCGAGCGGTTTTTCGCGATCGAGCGTCTGTTGGCTGAAGAAGTGGGACTTTCAGTCTCAGACGGCGGGACGCTGCACGAGCGGGTCGTGCGGGACGGCATCACGGTCGGGGAAATCTGGACCGTCGCATAACGGGGTCGCTTCGAAAAACTGAGGGAGGCTGCTCAATTGCGGGGGACGCCCTTCTGAGTCCAGCCGAGTGCCTCGACCATGGCGTGGTAGAGGTAGCTCTGCTCTCGGACCCCATGGAAAAGCGCCGCGCGAGGACCGCCCGCGTAGATCGGCACGTCTTCGCCGGCGTGGGTCTCCGTGCCCAGAGGAACCGTCGCCTCCTGGAGATAGGAGGGGGCCTCCGTATCGACGTCGGAGAGGTCCGGGCGACCGGCGGCGATCCCCTCGTAGCTGCATTCGCCCGACATGAATTTACACGGGCGGTGGCCCATCTGATGGGGGCCCTCGGGCTGGTCTGCAGAGGCGCCGGAGTATCCCGGGCCGTTCGCGTAGGAGAGCGTGGTATAGGGCAGTTCGAGGGAATCGCGCCCGATCTGGTCTCCTCCGCCACCGAACCAGTCGACGGCGACGACCTTGCCGAGGATCGGGTTGCCTCGCTTGGGATAGCCCGAGATGGTGAGCGTGTGGCTGTGGTCGGCGGTGACCACGATCAGCGTCTCGGCGGGATTCGTCTTCTCGAGTGCGACACGGACTGCGTCGGAGAGTGCAATCGTGTCGGCCAGGGCGCGTTGGGCGTTCCCGGCGTGATGGCCATGGTCGATTCGTCCGCCCTCCACCATCAAGAAGAAGCCGTCTTCGTCGCGCGCGAGCAGGTCGATTGCGACGGCGGTCATCTCGGCAAGCGACGGTTCGCCCGCTTCGTCCTGGGGCCGGTCCGTCTCCCAGTTCATGTCGCCGGGTTCGAAGAGTCCGAGCAAGTGTCGTGTGGACGTGATGTCGATGGCGGCGAGCTGTTCTCGATTCCAGACGTAGACGGAGCCTTCGCGCGCCGCGGTCCACTCCGCCGTCAGGTCGCGGCCGTCGAGTCGGCCACCGGGCTGCGTGGGATCCTCGGGATCGGGCTCGCCGCGCGGCTTGAAGTGGCGGCGCCCGCCCCCGAGCGCCACTTCGAGCCCGTCGCCTCGGCCTTCTGGATAGTCGAACTCGACGAGCTGTCGCGCGATGTCCGGGAAAGCGTCTTTTTGCGCCGCTTTCGTCATTCGGGAGTCGTCCTCCCAGAATCGGAACGGCACGTGGGCATAGCAGCCAGCGGGGGTTGCGTGGGTGACCGTTGCGGTCGAGACGACGCCGGTGGCGAGGCCCATCGCCTCGGCCTCTTCGAGCAGGGTCGATACCCGCGCCGCTTCTACGCTGGTGTGGTCGCCACGGATGACACTCGCGTCGACGCCGAGGACACCGGTGAGGGTCTTTACCCCGGAGACCATCGCCGTCATGGTCGAGGCGGAATCCGAGACCTGCGCGTCCACGTTGTAGGTCTTCGAGAAGGCGACGTGCGGGAGGGTCTCGAAGGCGAGCCGGTTCTCCTCTCCCGTCTCACCGCGGCGCTGTCCTTCCAGGATTCGTGCAGCGGTGACCGTGGCGATGCCCATGCCGTCACCGACGAAGAGGATCACGTTCTTGGCGGCGGGCTCATTGCGCACGAAGCGGGCCGACTCCGCGACCTGCTTACGACCGGCCTCGAACCAGCTGTTCTGCGTACGCGAGTCGGGTTTGGGCGTCGGCTTTGACGCGATGGACGTGCCGCAGGCCGTGCCAATCGCCATCAGGGCGAGTCCAGCGAGGAGCGTTCGAGCGAGAGAGGTCATGGAAGGTTTCTCCGGATGGGCTGGGGTGGTCACACGTCGAGGCCGACCGAGCGCATCAATTCGAGGGCGTTGCTCTTCTCTACGATCCCCTCGCGCAGGGCGTAGTCGAACTCCATTCGGCCCTCCTCGAGGTGGTCTTCGAAATGGACGTTGGCCATTCGGCCGTCGCTGCTGGGGACGATCTCTGTCAGCGCCAGGTCGTGGGTCGTGACGATGCCAAGCGCGCCGTGCGCCACGAGTCCACGCAGGACGGCCTGGGCACCGATCCGACGATCGTGGGAATTCGTCCCGTGCAGAATCTCGTCGAGCAGGAAAAGTGCGGGGGGGGTACCCCGTGAGATCTCGACGACCTGACGCAGGCGGACGATCTCGGCCATGAAGTGGGATTGGCCGTCCTGGAGCGAGTCGACGATGCGGATCGAGGCGGCGATCTGCAAGGGGGAGAGGCGCAATCGCCGGGCACGCACGGGCGCCCCAGCGAGCGCGAGGATCGTGTTACAGCCGACGGTCCGAAGCATCGTGCTCTTGCCCGACATATTCGAGCCGCTCATCACGAGCGCTTGGGGTCGATCTCCGAGTCGCAGGTCGTTCCGTACGCACTGGTCCGTTGGCAGCAGGGGGTGCCCGAGGGCCTCGCCCTCGAAGAGAGGGGCCTCCTCCACGAGCTCGGGAAAGGGGTCGTCCGGGTGCTCATAGGCGTAGTGGGCCAGCGCGCTCAGCGCTTCGATCTCGCTCGCCGCGTCGATCCAGATGGCCAGGCGGGGTCCGCAGCGCGCACGCCAGGTCTCCAACGCGTTTGCAGTGTGCGTGCCCCACATCAGGAGCGCGGCGATCGGCGCGAAAAACTGGTTCTGGCGGGCATCGCGACGGTCGACGAGGCGACGCAGGGCTTCGAGCTCCGCGGACGGTGACCGTCCCGTGGTGCGGAGGCTTTCGCCGAGTCGAGCGAGCAGGGGGGACTCGAAGCGCGCAGCCTCGACGCAGGCCAGTAGCGAGGCCGTATGGGCCAGAGCGTCGACCGGGGTCTGTGCTGCCGCCAGGACGGGACGCACGCGAGGGCGGAGCGCGAGCGCGAGCGTTCCCTGGAGCAGCAGGGCGAAGGCGAAGGGCACTGGGCCCGAACCCGTATACACCCACAGCGCGAGGCCTGATAGGGATAGACCGCTCGCAGCGAACGCGAGGAGCGAGATCGCGCTCGGCAGTCGTGCGGGTGGGGCCTCCGCCCATTTCTCGAGCGTGGCTTGCTGGGAGGGCGCGTCGGTCTCCTCGCCGGCGACGGCCATCTCGAGGCGCATCCCGAGCCGGGGGCGGAGTTCCGCGATCGCGTCCTGTCGCTCCCGAATGGTTTGCGCAGCGGCGCCGCCCCTGAGCCAATCCGCGAGTCGGTCGCTGCCGGCGGGCGTGCGCGTCGTGGCGAGTAGTTCGAAGAGCGAGCCTGGGCCGAATACGTCCAGGTCCTGTGCATAGGGGTGCCCCGGATCCCGATAGCGCTCGCCGGCGTCCCCGCGACCGGCCCAGGCGTCGTTGAGCCGAGCGAGCCCATTTTCGAAGAAGCCCCGCGTCCGCTCTGCGCGCGTCCGCCGGCGTAGGACACGGTCGTGGGTTACCACGAGCGCCGCGAAGCCCAGCCCGGGGAGCAGGACCCAGATCCGATCGAGGGCGTGGGTGCCAAAGGCCAGCCAGCCGACGCCGCCGATCGCGGCGAAGCAGGCGAGTCTTGCATTGGATGCGAGCCGTGCCCGCGCGCTCCAATGAGTAAACTCGGCGGTCGCGCGCTCGGCCCCCTCGAGATAGGCCTCGCGCGGCGCTCGCGTGTCGTCGTTCGGGGTCGGATCGGTCACGGCAGGGAGAGGATCCGGGCCCCGTTGGGGAGGGTGTGGGCCTTCTCGATCGCCTCGTGGACGAAGCGGCGTGCCTCGACGACCGCCTCGAAGAGATCCTTGCCCAGGGCAAGGCCTGCGGTGATCGCTGCCGAGAGGGCACAGCCCGTCCCGTGGACAGGGGCTCCGGGCAGACGCTCCCCCGGCAACCACTCGCAGTGGATCTCGCCCTGGCCCGGCCCGCCTGCGCGCCAAACGAGGAAGTCGTCGGGGTTCCCCTCGAGGTGTCCCCCCTTGAGCAGGATGGCCCCGAGTTCGAGGTCCTCGAGTAATTGGTGGGCAGCGGCCTCCCCGTCCCGGCGACGTGGGAGCGCGTCGCCGATCAGGGCCTCGGCTTCCGGCCAGTTCGGCGTGAGGAGCGCTCTGCCGAATGCGAGATTTCGAAGCGCGGGATGGGCGCGTCGCTCGAGGAGCGGGCTGCCATCGCTCGCGGCCAGCACCGGGTCGATCACGACGGGCACGTCTTCGAGGCGAGCCAGCGCGAGGGTGGTATTGCGCACGGCGTCGTCGGTGCCGAGCATGCCGATCTTGATCGCCGCCGGCCGGACCGCGTCGAGCGTCGTTCGCAGCATCTCGAGCAGCGCGGTGGGGAAGACCGGAAGCACCTGCCCGATCCGCAGACCATCCTGGATCGTGAGTGCGGTGGGTACGGCGGCGCCGTGGACACCGAGGGACTGAAAGACCTGCAGGTCGGCCTGGAGTCCAGCGCCACCCGTTGGGTCGGAGCCCGCGATCGAAAGTGCGCTCTGCATGCGGCCGGATGGTAAGTTCCCGCCCCGAGCCGCGCATCCCAGGCGTGTGCGAGACGGGCACGAAGGAGGGAGGGACGGATGGGAGCGAGCCTCGGGAATCGGAGCGGAGGAGAGGCCGGTCGGGGAGCGATCGTGCTGCTTGCGGCGCTCTGGATCCTCGCTGCCGCGGGAAGGTCGGCGTCCGACGAGTCGGCTGCTGAGCCGGCGCCTTCGACGGTCGTCCTGATCTCGCTCGACGGCGCCCGACCCGCGGACCTCACGCAGGCGCGACTGCCGAGCCTCCTGGCCGTCGGGCGTGCGGGGGGCCTCGCGGAGGCACTCGTCCCCGTGGATCCGACGAATACCTTTCCGAACCACGTCAGCCTCGCGACCGGGGTCCGGCCCGATGTTCATCGTCTAGTCAACAACACCTTCGTCGACCCCGAGCGGGGGCTTTTTCGGCGTCAGCGGCCCCATGAATGGATCGAGTCGGAGCCGATCTGGTCGGTGGCGGAACGCCACGGAGTGCCCGCCGCCTCCTATTATTGGGTGGGGTCCGAGGGCGACTGGTCTCGCGGCCCGGGGCCGAGCGAGTCCCGGGTGTTCTCCTCTCGGACCTCCGAGCGGACCAAGGTCGACCAGATCCTGGCGTGGCTCGGACAAAACGATCTCGCGCGGAGACCGCGCCTGATCACGGCCTGGTTCCACGGGCCCGACCACGCGGCCCACGATCATGGGCCCGACTCTGCGGAGGTGAGCGCTTCGCTCGTCCCACAAGATCAGGCGATTGGCCGGCTCGTCCGCGTGATGGAGGAGCGGGGGCTCTTCTTGACCACGACGCTTCTCTTCGTCTCCGACCACGGGATGGTCCAAGCCGAGCGCAGGGTCAATCTGGGCGCGCGGCTGCGCGAGGCGGGGCTGCATCCGCGCGTGCTCGGGATTGGGGGCTTCGCGAGCGTGGTTCTCGGCGCGTCGCGGACGCCCGAGACCCTCGCCCGGACCCTAGGGGTCGCCCGCGAGGCGGGGCTCGAAGCCTGGCCGCCCGCAGAGGCGCCTGAAGAGTGGCACGTGGACGACCCGCGTTTTGGTGACGTCGTGGTCCGAGCGCCTTTGGGCACGGCGATCGTGAGCCGCACCGGCGCGCTCGAAGGCTTTCACGGCTATGCGGCGGAAGAACCGCCGATGGCGGGGATCCTGGTGGCGCGAGGTCGCGGGGTCGCTCCGGGGACGCATCTTGGGCGGGTCTCGAACCTCTCGATCGCCCCGACCGTGCTACGCCTGTTGGGGCTGCCTGTTCCGCCGCAGATGAGGGGGCCGCTGATCGAAGGATTATTGGTCGGAGTCGAGGCCGAGGCTTCGAAGGAGGAGCGATGAGTCGCGACGGAGGAGCCGAGGAGACGAGGGGAGTCCAGGCCGCTCGCAGGGCTCTCGCGCGGGGGCTGCTTCTTGCCCTTCGCGGCAGTCTCGTATTCGGGTTGCTTTTGGCCGCCGTGGAGTCTGCCCGTGCAGAAGGGGAGCGCGCCGTTCCAGAGACCTGGCATGTGATGGCCTTCGTGCGGGGCTCGATGGGCATTCGCGTCATCGATTATTGGTCCAAGGGACCGGACATGGTGGCCCGCACCTTGATTGGGGGGCACCCGATCACGACGATCGTCCGGGACGGACGCTATGTCGTCTTCGACGGGCTGACCGGAAAGGGCTTGGACATCGCGCGCTCGCCCTCTGCGCTGAGTGAGGACGCCGGTCGGGTGCGGCCCTTCGCCTTCGAACTCGACGAGCTGATCCGAGATGGAGGGGAAAAGATCGAAGACGTCCGAGTCGGCGCGATGCGCGGTGAGATCTGGCAGGTCCGAGACGCGAACGGGCGCCGCAAGGTCTGGACGTCGGTGGATGTGCCTCGCGTTCCGCTGCGCCAGGAGACCTTCGATCGATCGTCGGGTCAAACCATCGATCTCGATTACCAGGGTTGGACTTTCGATTTGGCCATGGACGAGCCCCTCTTCCGCGTTCCGCCGGGGTTCCTTTTCGAGCGTTTCGAGTACGACGACTACCTCGCCAAGTCCGGTCAAGGTTCTGTCGGAAAGGTCCCGATCCTCTACCCGGACCTGCTTCACGGGAGTCCGCCTCGCTAAGGGTGGGTCGGCGGACGATCGTCTGGGGAGCGTCTTCGATCCGACTTTGAGGTCGGCCGAGTCGGACCCTTTCGGGGCCGCGAGGTCGACGTCGCTGGGGAGGTAGGGGAGGCTTGGCGGGGGCCGAGACACCTCCCCGCCGACCGGACGACCACGCAACATGCAGAATCAATTCAACAGGGCGATGGGCCGCTTCGATTCGCGCCCGCAATGCGCCGCTCCGCGAACGCCGCGCGGGCGGCGGCAGGGGGCCGTGTGCTTCGCGCTCTGGAGCGGATTGGCGCTTTGGGCGTCGCTCGCCGCGGCGGCGCCATCCCGGCCGGGCCCGTCGGCGGGCCTTGCCGAGATCGAAGCCTGCGTGAGCGGGAATCTGCCGGAGGCGGCGGGGCAGATCGACTTCCGCGTCGAAGCGGTGGACCGTACGGGGATCGTGACCGCTTCCCGGGCCGAGATTCGCTGGCGTAAGGCGGACGACGAACTCGTTCAGTTTCTCGTGCGCATCGCGGAGCCGGCGAAGACCGCCGGGACGGCGCTTCTCGTGGTCGACCGCGAAGCCGGCCAGCCCGAGTTCTACTTGCGTCTTCCAGACCTGTCGAAGGTCAAGCGCATCCGGTCTCGACGGCTGCGCGGGCCCGTCCTCGGGACGGATTTCAGCTATGAGGATCTGGAACATCTACGCGACCCGATGGGGCGACCCGCACTCGAGTTGATCGGGATCTCGGAGGTCGAGGGCCGAGCGGCCTGGCTGCTCGAGACCTTGCCGGACGTCGATGAGGGGTCGGAGTACGCGCGGGTACTCACCTACGTCGATCAGGACACCTGCGTGCCCGTCCAAATCGACCTGTTTGGGGAAGAGGATCGCCTGCATAAACGATTGATCGCCCCCCGAGAGGAGATCAAGGCGGTGGGGGAGGCCCTGTTACCCCATGTGTTCGTGATGGAAGATCTGCGGCGCGACACGCATACGATCCTTCGTATCGAACGCTTCGAGGCGAGCGACGATCTGCCGGCGGCGCAGTTCACGCGGCGCGCTTTGCAGGAGTCTTCGTCCCCGGCGATCACGCGCTGAGCCCGCTGGCCACAGCGCTCGAGGGAGCGGAGGTTTGAGCCCGTCCGAGGTGTTTGCCGAGCGTCTACTGGCCTCGCGCAGGAGCGTCTTCGCCCTGCTACTGGTGCTCACATTGGTTGCCTTGGCCGGTATCTATGATCCGGTCCGGGGCGTCGCCCGTTTGCGAGTCGACCCTTCGCTGAACGAGATGTTGCCGGCGGGAGACCCGGCGAGGCGCTTCTATGAGGAGCTGCTCGAGCGCTTCGGCAGCGACGACGTCGTGCTCGTCGCCCTCGTTTCCGAGGCGCTCTTCACGCCTGAGGGACTGGCCACGGTCGAACGCACGACCCGCGCGATCGCCCGCGTCGATGGGGTTCGGCAGGTCGAGGGGCTCGCGACCGCGGTCCGTTTCCGGGCGGTTGCGGAAGACGTGGAGATCTCGGGTTTCTTCGATGAGCCGCTCGATTCCAGAGCGGAGGCAGAGGCCCTGCGCAAGGAGCTGCTCGCCGACCCGCTGCGGGCGGGGAGCCTGGTCTCCGAAGCCGGGGAGGCGACGGCGATCCTCGTCACCTTCGAGCGCATGCCGGAGGACGAATTCCTCGTGCGGGGACTCGACCGGGTCGTCCTCGAGGTCGCTCGTCGCGCCGCGCCCGAGATGAGGGTCGTCCTCGCCGGGACGCCCCATGTCAAAGCCGAAGTGGGTCGGCTCTTGACGCGGGAGCTCACATTGATGGTCCCGATCGTCTTCGTACTGATGAGCGGTCTCTCCTGCGCCTTCTTTCGCAGTGCCCGCCTGGGCATGGTTCCGATGGCCGCGTTGGCGCTTGGGCTGTTGTGGACCGTGGGAGTGATGGGGTGGGTCGGTCACGATCTGAACATCGTGACCACGCTGATCCCACCGCTGGTGCTCGCGCTCGGCTTTGCTTACGCAACCCACGTCGTCGCGCGCTTTGCTTCCGACGAGGGGCCCGGAGACGGTCGAGAAAGAGCGCGGCGGGCGCTGGCGCATGTGGCTTTCCCGATCACCTTTACGGCTCTGACCACGGCGGCGGGTTTCTTGTCGCTTACGAGCAACGGACTCTCGGTGATCCAGGGTTTCGGCGTCTTCGCAGCCGTGAGCACAGCGGCGACGTTGCTGGCCTCGCTGACCCTGGTTCCGCTCCTGCTTGCCGCGGGAGGTGGGGATGCGACCCAGGGCGGAGCGCGGGGCAGGGCCTGGCTCGACGCTTGCTTCGAGGCGCTGGCCGGCTTCGCCGCACGCCGGACCCACGCGATTCTGGTCGCGGCGGGCGTTCTCTGCCTGCTCGCGGCGGCGGCGGCGACGCGGATCGAGGTGAACCTGCCCGTGATCGAAAATTTCGGGCGGGAGGCCCCGATTCGCCTCGCCTATGAAGAGGTCGACCGGCTCTTTGGCGGCGCCAATCAGTTCTACGTCATGCTGCGGGGCGAGGCCCCCGGCGCCTTCGAACGACCCGAATGGCTGCGCGAGGTCGTCGCACTGCAGGAGTGGCTCGAGCAGCAGCCCGAGATCGGCGGTTCGACCTCCGTTGCCCAATACATCGAGGTCCTGAACGAGGGGCTCGGGGTGGACCCCGAGCCCACGAGACGAATCCCGGACAACGAGGAGCTGGTGGCCCAGCTGTTGCTCTTCGGGGCCAACGAGGAACTCGATGTGTTGCTCGACCGAGCACACCAAGTGATCACGATCCTGGTCCGCTCGACCGCAACCGAGACGCACGAGTTCGACCGACTCGCGCGCCGCATCGATGACCGGCTCGCTTTATTGCCTGAGGGCATCGAAGGTCATACGACGGGCAACGCGATCCTGCTCGCGCGCTCCGCGGATCGGATCGCCCGGGGCCAGGCGCTCAGTCTGGGGTTGGCCGGCGTAATGATCGGGGTGCTGCTCGTCGGCTATTTTCGCTCGCTGAGGTTGGGCCTCTACGCGTTGGTCCCAAACCTGTTGCCCGTGCTGCTCTATTTCGGTCTGCTCGGCGCGACCGGGGTCACCCTGAATAATTCGACGGCGCTGATGGGCTCGATCGTGCTGGGCATCGCGGTCGACGACACGCTGCACCTGTTGGTCGAATACCGGCGCGCCCGTCGCGCATGTGGGGATGCTGAGCAAGCGCTGCGGATCGCGCTCAAGCGGGTCGGCCAAGCGATCACGTGTACGACGCTCGCGGTCTGCGCCGGGCTCCTGGTGGTGGGCGCGAGCGGCCTGCAGAACCAGGCTGAGTTCGGTCTGTTGGGGGCCTTGACGCTCGCACTCGCCTGGCTGGTGGACGTCACGGTCACCCCAGCCCTCTGCTTGAGGCTGCTCCGGGACGGGTGAGCGCGGTCGAAGCGGAGGGGGGCTGGGGCAGCTCGGCCGGGTCCGGGGCGGAGCTGGGGCTGGGTCAGCTCCGCCGAGCCCGAGCCCGAGCTGGGGCGCGTCAGTTCACCCAGGTGATGTTCGCGTCGGCGACCGGCGGGCTCTCGACGGCGAGCATCGCGACCTTTCGCGCGACCTCGCCCGCGATCCTGCACAGGGCTTCGCTCGAGGGTGAGTCGGGCCGGCTCACCACGATCGGCTGGCCGACGTCCCCGTCCTCGGCGATTCGGGGGTCGATCGGGACCTCTCCGAGGAAATCGACCCCGAGCTCCTTGGCGACGCGTTGGCCGCCGTCTTTGCCGAAGAGGTAGTACTTGCGGTCGGGCATGTCGGAGGGCGTGAAGAAGGACATGTTCTCCACGATGCCCAGGATCGGGACGCCGACCTTCTCGAACATCTGCAGGCCCTTGCGGGCGTCGATCAGCGAGAGGTCGTTGGCGGTTGTCACGATCACCGCGCCCGATAGCGGTGCCATCTGGGTGAGAGTGAGCGCGGCGTCGCCCGTGCCCGGCGGCATGTCCACGATCAGGTAGTCGAGTTCCCCCCACTGCACGTCGGTCAGAAATTGCTTGATGAGCCCATGCACCATCGGCCCGCGCCAGATCACGGGGGAGTCGTCGTTCATGAAGAACGCCATCGACATCAGCTTCATGCCCTGACCGATCAGGGGCATGATCTTGCGGTCGGGGGTCGTGTCGGGGCGCCCGTGTACGCCCGACAGGAGCGAGAGCGAGGGGCCGTAGACGTCGGCGTCGAGGATGCCCACCTCGGCGCCCTGGTCGCGCAAAGACAGAGCGAGGTTGATCGCGGTGGTGCTCTTGCCCACGCCACCCTTGCCCGAGGCGACGGCGATGATGTTTTTGACGCCCGGGAGGTTCACTTGGTCCTGCGCTCCGCCCCCCGTGCGAGCGGCCTGGCGCGTATTCGCGGTCATCGTCACGTCGACCTCGTCGACGCCGTCCAGGGCCTGGACGCGCTCCCGGGCCGCACGCTCGAATTCGGCCTTGACGGGGCAGGCCGGCGTCGTGAGCTCGATCGAGAAGGAGACGGTGGCGCCGTCGATCTTCAGATCCTTGATGAATCCCAGGTCGACGATGCTCTTCTGAAAGTCGGGATCGATGATGGGGCGGAGCGCGTCGAGCACGAGGCTCGCGCTGATGGGGTCGGCCATGGGAGGCATTCCTGTCGGCTGTGGCTGTGTACGGGGCGCCACGGTTCGAGTCCGAGCTCTGTTCGGGCGGGCGCTTAGCGTAGCAGCTAGGCACGAAAGCGGACCGGGATCGGGCGGCTAGAGTGAGTCTCCTGGAGAGAGGGCCCTGATGAGCAATTTCGACGAGGCGCTGGAGAGATTCCAGCAGGTGGATTTGGAGTACTCGGGGGGCTTGGCCAACCATGGCCCGATGGGCGCGGAAGCCCTGCTCAGCCTCGGTCATCAGGCGAAGATCCCGGCTCTGGTCGATCTCTACGCGCCGCGCCTGCCCCCTCTGCCGGGGGGCCATTTTCTCACGCCGAGCGTCCGCGAGGCCGCTCGAGGGGGCGGCGGGCAGCGCGGAGATTGGGTCGTGACCTTCGAGACGATCGTCGTCGAGCAGGATTGGCGTGAGGTGATCGCGCGCGAGGTTCCGCCGCTGCTGCCTGGGCTCTTCGCCGGAGCCGGCCACGGATTGCTTCGCGTCGCGCACGCGGTCCGAGCGCTCGAACGCGAGGACAACGCCATCCGTCGTAGAGAGATCGCTCACGGTCTCGCTTACTGGTCGTCCCGTTTTCAGACGCTGCCGGGTGCGCCGGGCTCGCGCGCCTCTGAGGCGGCGGTGGAGCTGGGAGAAGCGATCCAGCACTGGCCCCTGGTCGGCGACGTGGGGGGGCGTTCGGGCTATTTCTTTCATTTGGCCGAAGGGCTCTCGGGCTGGTCGCCCTTCGTGGACGCCATCGACTCGCTGGTGTTACCCGAGCCCGGATCGGTCGAGGCTTTTCTGGGTCGTCTGTGTGGCTGCGCGGCGTCGCTCTATGTCGATCACCCCACCGATCGGATCGCCTATGTGCATGCCCTTACGATCCCGAACGCCGTGCGCGCTCTCCTGCCCTACCTCTCGCCCGAAGAGGGTGTCGTGGCTGCGGGTCACGCGATGCAGGCCGTCGGGGCTCTCCACTCGATCTTCGGCGACCGCTCCTCGAGGCCCGAAGAGGACGAGGAGGTGCTCCGCGTTGCGGGGGATTGGGACGAAATTCGCTACCACGCGGCGTGCTCGATCCAGGAACATTCGATCAAGATGGTCGAGGCCTGTTGGCGAGAGGATCGGCTCACGGCCGATTCCATCTTCCGCCGAGCTGCCGCGGACGCGGCTCTCAAGATCGGGGGTAGGGGCGAAGCGGCACAGTGCTAGGTGCCTCGGGAGCAGCTACCCGAGGTCGGAGCCGCCCGTCGCGCGCGCCAGGACTTCTCGGTAGCCGTTCGAGATCAATGCATCGTCGAGCAGCCCCTTTTCCTCGAGCAGCTGGTGCATCCGGGGCAGATTGTAATGGGGCACCATCATCAGAAGATGATGTTCGAGGTGGTAATTGACGAAATTAGGGGCGAGGAAAAGGCGCTCCCAGCCCGCCACGCGGGTGGTGCGCGTATTCCGTAGCGGGTCTTCAGGGGGCCCCGACATGGCGTGCTCCCCGATCGCCCGGATGCGCAGGGCCAGCCGGTAGGTCGTGAGGAGCGCCGCAGGCCAGAGCAGGTAGAGCTCGGGCCGGCCGAAGAGTGCGCAGATCCCGAACAGGGCGCCGTTGCTGAGGAGGACGGGCAAGAGTTTGTGCCAGCCGACATCGGGGGCCTCCCCCGGCCGGAGTCCCTGATTGCGTTGGTTGCGCCCCCGGCCGAGGCCGACGTCGCGGCGGAAGGTGGCGAGGAGCTGGCGCGCGCCCGTCTGTCCAGAGAGATCCCGCCAGAGTTTGCGCCGGAAGCTCTGTTGTGAGATCGGGAAGGGGCGTGTCAGTGAGACGTCCGGGTCCGCATCGGTCCCCGTCCTCGCGTGGTGGAGCAGGTGATAAGGGCGGTAGGGGAATACGTCGGACCAGGTCGGATAGGCGCCCAGCCAATTACCCAGGCGATCATTCCAGCGGCGGTTCGAGTGGAAGCTTCGATGTGCCGCCTCGTGCATGACGATCGCGCAGCCGAGTTGTCTCCCGCCCAGCACGAAGAGCGCGATCGGGATCGTGAGGAGGAGCCAAGCGCCGTCGCTGAGTCCCACCAGCGCGAACGAGGCGAAGACGAGCCCCCAGTTGACGGCGAGCGTCCAGAGGCTCTTGCGGTCGTCGAGCGTGAGGATCTCCCGCCGCTCTTCGGGGGTAAAGAGGTTCAACCAGTGCGCGTCGCCTCGGATCGGCTCTTCGGGGGTGGGCTCTTCCGGAAGGAGGGGGGCGGTCATGGACGAATCCTCGGTTCGGAGTGCCGCAAGGGGGACACGCTCGGGAAATTACCGCGATCTCGCTTTCGTGCCGCGTCGACGCCCTCGTCTGGCCGGAGCCGCGAGGGAAGCGGGATGCCCGAGGGGCCTGCCGGCTGATCTGATACCCTGCGGCCGCATGCAGACCCCGTCCCGGAATCTCGCCTTCTTCGTGCCCACCTTTCTGATGACCCTCGCGATCGATCAGGCCACCAAGCTCGAGATCGTCGATCGCTTCGTGTACGGCGAGCGCCTCGTCGTGATTCCGGGCTTCTTCAACCTGACCCATGTGCGCAATCCGGGCGGCGCTTTCAGCTTCCTGGCGACCCTGTCCGAGGAGATCCGTCAGGTCTTCTTCCTGGGGACGGGCGTGCTCGCGATCGGTCTCTTGATCGTCTTCCTGATCCGGCTCGAGCCCGGCGAGTGGCTCGCTTCGATGGCGATCGGGGCCGTGCTGGGAGGCGCGATCGGGAACCTGACCGATCGTGTCGTCTACGGGGAAGTGATCGACTTTCTCGACTTTCGGCTGATCGGGGGGTATGTCTGGCCGACCTTCAATATGGCGGATTGCTGGATCGTGGTCGGTGTCGGGATTTTAATGACCCAGATGTTCTTCGAGCCCGAGGAGCCGGACGAAGAGAGCGAGCCGTCGTCCCCCCCCGAGGACGCCACGCCGTCGGAGGGCTGAGCGTTTTCAGCCTCCGTTTCGGGTCATTGCGGGGAGGTTCTGCAGCAGCACTCGCTGCACGTTCTTCCCCAGCACGAGACGGATCTCGGCCTCCTCGAGTCCCTCGTCGAGGAGTGCCTGGGTGAGCGCGGGGAGCTGGCGGGTGTCGAAACCGACGGTCGTTGCGCCGTCGTAGTCGGAACCGAGCGCCGCGTGCTCCGGACCGGCCAAGCGGACCACATAGGCGAGCGCGCGGGCGACATCCGCTGGGGCGCGCCCGCAGACCGCGACGTCCCAGTAGCCGATGCCGATCACCCCGCCGCCCTCGGCGATCCGGCGCACGTGGGCGTCGGAGAGGTTACGCGCGTTGTCACAGGTGCCCCTGACGCCGCCGTGGGAAGAGACGGTCGGCCGGGTGGAGAGATCGAGCGCCTCGTCGATTGCGCTCGGCGCGAGGTGGGCCAGATCCAGCGTGATTCCCAGCCGCTCCATGTCGGCAATCGTCCGGCGTCCGAGTGCGGTCAACCCGCCCTGCGTGACGCCATGGGCGGATCCCGCGTAGTCGTTGTCGAAAAAATGTGTGAGGCCGATCATCCGATAGCCCGCGTCGAGGGCCCGCTCGAGGTTCGCTGGCGTCGACTCGAGCGCATGGGCGCCTTCCAGGGCGAGCAGAGCTCCGATCTGCGGGCTGCCCTGCAGGCGGGCGCGTCCCAGGCGCTCGAGATCTCCGCGCGTCTGGATCATCACGAGTTCGCCCTCGGAGGCGAGGGCGAAGGCCTGGAGTGCGTCGGCCCGATACAGCGCGCGGCCCATCGGGCCGAGCACGGCGGTCGGGGAGAGCTGCGCGGCACCGGCGAGGGTGAGGAGGTCGACCCGGCCCCGCTCGTTGCGCTCCAGGTTGAGACCGAAGGGCACGACCGTCGGTAGGGAGAAGACCTGGAGCGCGACCCCGCCCAGCTGCAATCGAGGTAGGTCGACGTGTCCGCGGGTTCCGAGGGCGAGCAGGTCGCGGCCGAAGAGCAGCGAGTCGGCGTGCAGGTCCGCGACGAAGCTCGCGTCGTGGATCCGCCGCGCGAGGGGGGTCACGGGGGGGAGCGGAGCGGGGTCGACGCGGTTGATCCACCTTTCTAGCTGGAGGCCGAGAACGATCCAGATCAGCAGCGGGAGGGTCAGCCCGAGGAGGAGGGCGCGAGCGCGGAGACGGGTCGACATCCATGGGCCTTTCGGAGCGGGTTGCGCGATCTCAGACGATCATGCCGGCCAGACAGCCGGTCAGACAGGTCGCCAGCGTGCCCGCGAGGATCGAGCGAAGACCGAGCGCGGCCGCCTCGGGCCTTCGCTCTGGCGCGAGTGCCTCGATTCCGCCGAGCAGGATCGCGAGCGAGCCGAAGTTGGCGAATCCGCAGAGGGCGTAGCTCGCGATCAGCGCGCTGCGTGGGGAGAGCGATCCGTCCGCAATCGCGGTGGCGAGATCCTGATAGGCGAGGAACTCGTTGAGCACGGTCTTGATCCCGATCAATGCGCCGACCTCCGCGGCCTCGGACCAGGGGACGCCCATCAGCCAGGCGAGGGGGGCGAGCAAGATGCCCAGGATCGCTTGAAGGGTCAGCTCGGGGGCGCCGAAGAGGCCCCCGGTCATGCCGATCGCGCTGTTGGCGACTGCGATCAGAGCGACGAAGGCGATCAGCAGCGCGCCGATGTTGAGCGCCATGCGGAGCCCCGACAGCGCGCCCATGGCGGCGGCGTCGATCAGGTTATGGGCCTGGGGTGTCTCAAGATTGGCGCTGGTGTCGAGGGTCTCGGGCCGCTCGCGCTCAGGGACCATGATCTTCGCCACGACGAGCGCGGCGGGGGCCGAGACGAGGCTCGCGACGACCAGATGGCCCGCGAAGACCTGCTCGCCCAGGATCTGGGCGTAGGTGACCAGGACCGAGCCGGCGATCGTGGACATGCCCAGGGTCATGAAGGCGAAGAGCTCGCTCCGGGTCATGCGCGACAGGTAGGGTCCGACAGCGATGCCCGATTCGATCATGCCGACGAAGACGTTGGCAGCAGCGGCCAGGCCTTCTGCGCCCGAGACGCCCATCGAGCGCGAGAGCCCGCGTGCCAGGACACGCACTACGGGCTGGACGACGCCCGCGTGGTAGAGCACTCCGAAGAGCGCGCCCATGAAGACGATCACGGGCAGGACGTGGAGCGCGAAACTATGGCCCAGGGAGAGGAGCGGGCCGAAGAGGAAGCCCGCGCCGGCGGCGGTCCAGTCGATCAGCGAGCGGACCATGACCTCGAAGAGCGGAAAGAGCCAGGCGCGGAGCGGCGTTGCGAGTAGGGCCAAGGCGAGCGCGACCTGGAGACCGATTCCCCAGAGGATCGTGCGGGGTGCGATCCCGCGGCGGTCGCTGGAAAAGAGCCAGGCCACGCCCAGCAACACGACGAAGCCCAGCGCCGAGACCGCGCGTGCGCCCGGATCGGTCATGCATCGACTCCTTCGAAGCGGGTCTGCAGGTCCCGCGCGGCCGCGACCGGGTCTTCGGCTGCGGCGACGACCGAGATCACCGCGAATCCAGCGACGCCCGCGGTGCGCAGGCTGGCGACGTTCTCCGGTCCGATCCCCCCGATCGCGATCAGCGGCCGAGGGGCCGCCCGCGCGACGGCCTCGATCAGCGCGGGGAGGCCGCGGCGATCGTAGTCGGATTGTTTCGAGTGAGTGCCGAAGACCGGACCGAAGGCGACGTAGTCGACGTCTTCACCGCGGGCGACCTCGAGCTGCTCGGGTGTATGCGTCGAGCGTCCGACCGCGAGGCGCTCGCGGGCTTCGGCGGGGAGTGCGTCGGGGGGCAGGTCCTGCTGGCCGAGGTGGACGGCGTCGGCGTTGCTGAGTAGCGCCAGGTCATAGCGGTCGTTTACGACGAAGCGGATGCCCGCCGCGCGGGTCAGAGCCCGGATCTGCTCGGCCCAGTCGAGGGTCTGTGTGTCGGTGGCGTGTTTTGCGCGTAATTGGACGACGGACACGCCCGCGTCGCAGGCGTCGCGGGCCTGGGCGACGGGGTCGCGTCCCCAGCGTGGGTCGTCGTCGACCAGGACGTGGAGTCCGCCGTAGTCGTGTCCGCGAGAGGCCTTCGGGCTCGCCATCTCAGGCGCGCTTCGGGAGCTCGATGCCGAGCTCGGTGATTTTTTTTCGCAGTGTGTTCCGGTTGATCCCGAGCAGCGCGGCGGCGCGGATCTGGTTGCCTTGGGTGCGTTCGAGCACGATCTCGATCAACGGGCGCTCGACGCGCTCCTGAATGTGATGGTAGAGGTTCGAAGCATCGCCCTCGGCGTCGAAGAGGGTCTCGACCTCGTGGGCGACGAGATCTTCGAGGCTTGCGACGGGCGTTTTCGGCTCGGGTTGCGAGGTGAGGAAGTCGAAGGCTTCGGGGGCGAGCAGGTCGCCGGTCGAGAGGACGAGCGCGCGCTTGATGGCGTTCTCGAGCTCGCGCACGTTGCCGGGCCAGTCGTGCTGCTCCAGGCGCGCGATCGTCGCGTCCGGCAGGCTGACCTCGCCTTCGGCGAGCTCCGGGGCGTAGCGATGGGTGAAGTGGAGCGAGAGGGTGCGGATGTCTTCGGCGCGTTCTCGCAGCGGAGGGATCGAGAGCGGAACGACGCGCAGCCGGTACAGGAGGTCCTCACGGAAAACGCCCGCCCGCACGCGCTCGTCGAGGTCTCGGTGAGTCGCGGCGATGATCCGTACGTCGACCCTTTCGGGGTCGCGTCCACCGACGGGGATCACCTCTCCCGACTGCAGGACGCGTAACAGCTTTGCCTGCAAGTCGATGGGCATGTCTCCGATTTCGTCCAGGAAGAGGGTCCCACCCGAGGCCTCTCGGAAGCGACCCGCGCGAGACGTCGTCGCGCCCGTGAAGGCGCCCCGCTCGTGGCCGAAGAGCTCGCTCTCGAGCAGCTCGCGCGGGATCGCGGCGGCGTTGATGGCGATGAAGGGACCGTCCGTGCGCGGGCTGGCGGCGTGCAGGGCGTGCGCGACCAGTTCCTTGCCCGTGCCGCTCTCGCCGGTGATCAGGACGGAGACGTTGCGGGGGGCCACCTTGCCGACGGTCTTGAAGATCTCGAGCAAGGCGGGGCTCGATCCGACGAGTCGTTCACCGCCGGGGCTGACTGCCCGACCCACCTGTCGGCGCAGGGCGCGCACCTCGTTCTGCAATGCGCGTGTGGAGAGCGCCTTTTCGGCGAGTGCCTCGACTTCGGCGAGCGCGAAGGGCTTGACCAGATAGTCGAGGGCGCCGGCTTTCATCGACTCCACGGCGTTCTCGAGCAGGTTCTGTGCCGTGATGATGACGATCGCGACGTCGCCGCCGGCTGCGCGGTGCTGTTGCAGGACTTCGATGCCCGTCAGGCCGGGCATCCGGATGTCGAGGAAGGCGAGGTCGTAGGCCTCGCCCGCGAGCTCCCGGGCGGCGGCGTCGCCGTCCTCGACCGCGACGATCGAGTGTCCCAGGCCTTCGAGGACCTCCTGGAGGACGAAACGGATCGAGGGCTCGTCGTCCGCGACCAGGACGCGCATGGAGGCGTTGCCAGGGCTCATGATGTTCTCTCTTTCCGGTCCAAGGCGGGGCTGAGATGGACCGGTTCAGGGGGATGGAGGGGTAGGTCGACACAGACGCGCGTCCCTTCTCCCTCGGTGGAGTCGATACGCAGGCGCCCCCCGTGGTGCCGGGTCCAATGGCCCGCCATGGCGAGTCCGAGCCCCGTCCCTTTGGGCTTGGTCGTGAAGAAGGGGGTCGCGAGTCGGTGGCGGATCGCCTCGGGGATCCCGGGGCCGGTGTCCGCGACACAGATCTCGATGGTCGGTCGCGCCCGACCATCGGAGCCGACGATGCGATGCTCCAGGGTCATGCGTGTCGACAGGGTCAGCGTCCCGCCGGTTTGTTCCATGGCCTGCATCGCGTTGCGTGCCAGGTTCAGGAAGACCTGTTGGAGACGCGCAGGGTCGGCCTGGAGTTCGGGCAGGGAAGGGTCGTAGAGGCGTTCGACGGCGATCGCCTCGTAGCCCCGCTCGAGCTCGAGGAGGTCGAGCAACGAGTCGAGCGAGCGGTGGATGTTCAGACTCTCCAGCTCGAGTTCGTCGCCCCGCGCGAAGATCATCAGCTCGTCGACGAGCCCGGAGATCCGATCCACCTCCCCCACGATCAACTCGGCGGTCTTTTTATGCCGTTCGTTCGGGGCGGAGAGTCCGAGCAACTCCGCCGCGCCGCGGATTCCACCAAGCGGATTCTTGACCTCGTGGGCGATGCCCGCGGCGATATGGCCGTAGGACTCGTGGCGCTCCCGTTCGCTGATTTCCTCGCGCAGGGAGCGAGCGGCGCTGCGGTCTCGCAGGGCGATCGCGACGCCACGCGGCCCGAGATTCTCCTCGCCAAGGATCGAGACCGACACCTCGACGGGGATCGGCGCGGCAAGTCGACGGGGGAACTCGACCTCGTCGTGAATCGCAGGTCGGGCCGAGCGGCGGACCCGCACGACGATCTCGACGAGGGGGTGGTCCGGCCCCAGCGCATCGCCGAGGCGCTTGCCCCCGTTGGCTTCTGCCGCCGTCTCGAGCAGGCGTCGGGCTTCGCCGTTGCTGAACTCGATCCGGTCATCCGCATCGAGGATGACGACGCCTTCGAGAAGCGCGTCGATGATGCCCTGGAGGTCGAGTTCCATACACCTGCCTGTTTTTTGGGCAATGGTCTGATTCGGCGCACTCTAGCGATGGCCCCCAGTCCCGCAAGGTCGCGCTGCGGCACACCCGGCTGGGCGAAGGCCGGGAGCGCATCGGCGCGGGGCAACGGGCTCCCCGGATCCGGCTTCAGTCGGTACCGTACGGGCCATGCGGCAGGGACTGACCGTCGAAGAGGCCCAGGATGTGATTCTCGAGGCGACCCCGATCCTCGGCGCGGAGACGCTCTCCGCCTCGGATTCGGCGGGTCGTGTGCTGGCGGAGCCCGTCGTCTCGGCGCGCCGCCATCCCCCGGCGGACTGTTCCGCGATGGACGGGTACGCCGTGCGACGTGGCGACCTGATCGGCGCCTCGGCCGCCGCGCCGCGCACCCTCCCGGTCGTCTTCGAGGTACCGGCGGGGGGGCAGGCGGAGCGGCCGCTGTCGCAGGGGGAGGCCGCTCGGATCTTTACGGGCGCCCCGTTGCCCCCCGGCGCCGACGCCGTCGTCATGCAAGAAGACACCGATTCGGGTGCAGCGCGGGTGGAGGTGCGGATCGAGCCTGCGGCACGCGCCCACGTGCGCGACGCAGGAGAGGATTTCGACGTCGGCGACCGGCTGATCGAGCCGGGGGTGGTCCTCGGCGCCGCCCATCTGGGCGTGCTCGCGTCGATCGGGCGTACGGTCGTCGCGGTGCATCAGCGGCCTCGCGTGGCCATTCTGTCGGGCGGCGACGAGCTGGTCGAGCCGGACCGGCCGGCGGACGGGGGGCGTATCGTCTCGTCGAATTCTTACACGCTCGCCGCACAATGCCGCGAGGTCGGGGCGGAGCCGATCTATCTGGGGATCGCCGAGGACACGCCCGAAGCGATCGAGGCGCGGATGCGGGCGGGCTTGGGGGCGGACGTCCTGGTCAGCTCGGCCGGTGTTTCGGTAGGCGACCACGACCACGTCCGCGACGTGCTGGAAAAGGTGGGCTGCCGGCTGCGCTTTTGGGGAGTGCGGATGAAGCCGGGCTACCCACTGGCTTTCGGACTGATCGAGCCGACTGGTCAGCTGGTCTTCGGTCTGCCGGGAAACCCGGTCTCGACGGCGGTGACCTTCGAGCAGTTCGTCCGTCCAGCGCTGCGACGCATGTTGGGGCATCGCGCCGTCCACCGTCCCGTCGTGCAGGCGACGCTCACCGAGGATTACCGAAAGAAGCCGGGCCGGCTGCACTTCGTCCGGGTGGCGCTCGAATCGACCTCAGAGGGGCTGCGTGCCCGGCCGGCAGGGAGTCAGAGCTCGGGGGTGCTGACCTCGCTGATCCGGGGTCAGGGGTTGGCCGTCGTGCCCTTGGAGGCAGAGAGGGTGGACGCGGGGACGCGGGTCGACGTGCAGATCCTCGATCCGGGTTTCTTCGACGCGGATGAGCGGGGCTTCTGACTCGATGGGTGAGGCGCGACTTGGCAATGTCGCGGGGGCCCTCTTACTCGGCGAGCCCTCGCAGTCCGTCGGTTCGGGGGGCGAGGGGTCGAACGACCTCGAACACGCGGCGAGGCTGTTGGCCGATGTGTTCGAAGAGGCCTGGCTGATCGGCGGCGTGCCGTCGGCTTCGCTGCCCGGACGTCGCGTCGCGGAGCCGCCGGGCCCGCCGGGCGCCCTGCGCGGGCTGGCCGGGGCACTCGCCGCCGCCACCGCCGAGCGGGTTCTGGTGGTGTCGGCAGAGGGGTCTGGGCCGACCCTGGATCTCGTGCTCGCGCTGACGGCCTGGCCGGAGCAGGAGGCGGTCGTCGTCGAGGATCCAAAGGGGGCGCCGGTCGGCTGTGCGATCTATCGGCGAGAGAGCGTGCTGCGAAGCGTCCACGAGAAGCGCGCGGGACCCGAAGCCTCTCTGGACGAGCTTCACGCAGCGCTCGGCGCCGAGCGGGTCTCGACTCGCGTGTTGGGGCTCGCAGAGGGCGGCCCCTCCGTGTCGACGGGTGGGCTTCCCGAGCCTCGGGGGGCCTAGCGAATGCTCGACCTGCGGAGACTCGACAGGCTCAACCTGGTTCAGAGGCCCTTTAGCCACCGTTTCTTCGGTCGGCTGCTCCACGCCAACTATCGTTGGCTGCCGGGCGTCGAACTCGAGCTGGAGAACGCCTCGGTGATTCCTTCAGGCCCGGTCCTCTTCGCCATGAATCACACTGACCGGTACAACTACTGGCCCTTTCAATACCTGCTCTGGCACCGATTCGACCGCTTTACGGCGACCTGGGTGAAAGGCAAATACTACGAGAGTCGCCTGCTCGCGCTGTTCATGGAGCGGATGCTGCAGCTGCCGACCGTCTCGCGTGGCTACCTGATCACGAAGGACTTTCAATCCGTCCTGGGTCGTACGCCGACCGATCGGGAATACGAACTGCTGCGCAAAGCCATCGACGCGCGGGCCGTTGGCGCTGCGGTCGCGGCGCTCGAGCCCCCCGACGTGCCGGAGATGTTGCTGCGTAAGGCGCGCGACCCGCTTGGAGTCGGCTACGACCCGGGCACGGGCGACTATCCGGACTATATCTGCTCGCTCTTCTCTTCGATGATGGCGCGCTTCGTTGCACTCAACGAGTCGGCCCGGGACACCGGGCTGGACCTGTTGATCTTTCCACAGGGCACACGCTCCGTTCGGCTCTTACCAAGCCATATCGGAATCGCGCAGATGGCCCTCCATCTGCGCCTGCCGATCGTGCCTGTCGGGTGCAACGGCTCGGACCGCATCTACCCCGGTAGCTCGCCCTTCGCTCAGCGTGGCCGCGTGGTCTACCGCGTGGGCACGCCGATCTCGTACGACTCGCTCTCATCCTTCCACGTTCCGGACGGGTTCATTCCCTTTTCCGCCAAGGCCGAGCGCGATCACGCCAAGGCCTTCCAGCAGATTGCCGCGCTCGTGACCGAGCGCCTGGAGGGTCTGCTCGACGCGGAGTACCGACCCGAGCACCTGGCCTCTGCAGAGTCGTCCCGGAGCTCCGACCGCTTCGTCTAGGTCCGGTCGCGCCGGGACCCTATCGGAGCGGGCCGCTGGACGGCGCGGAGCGTCGCTGTCGTCGAATGGCCCGGGAGGAGGCGGAGCCGAACGACCCGGCCGCCCCAGCCCTGGACGGCCTCGGCTCCGACGATCTCGTCGAGTCTCCAATCGCCACCCTTGGCGAGTACCTGAGGTCGGATCGCCCGGATCGCGCGGAGGGGGGTGTCCGCGCGGAAGCCGATCACCCAGTCGACGCAGCCGAGCGCTGCAACCAGCTCACGCCGGTCTCGGGCAGGCTGGATCGGGCGCTCTGGGCCCTTGAGCCGTCGCACGCTGGCATCCGAGTTCACGGCCACGACCAGTCGATCGCCCAGGCTGCGCGCTTGTTCGAGGCTGCGAACGTGTCCGGGGTGCAAGAGGTCGAAACAGCCGTTGGTGAACACGACGGACTCGCCGCGCCGGCGGGCCTGCGCGGCCGTGCGGGCCGCTTCCTGGAGACTCAGGATCTTGTCTCGGGTCGTCTTCATGAGTCGCTCCGCCCGACGTCGAAGAGGCGCCGCAGGACCTTGAAGGGTGCCTTGATGACGTCCGGAACGCTCGACATCAGTGTTTGCAGGGGCATGGCCTCGACCTGCGGCGCCGCGAGGGGGCCGTCGACCTGGAAGTAGGTCCCGATCAACCCGCGATCCGAGCCGGGCAGGAAGCTACTGATCAGGGGGAGGCCGTCGAGCAGCTGGTTAGGTCGGCGGAAGAGGAAGATGCCCACGACGGCGCGGATCGAAGCCGGCTCTCCCAGCGTGTTGATATCGACCTTCGCGTAGACCCGGAGGGGGCCCTCGATCTCGAGGTCGTCCACCGCGATCTGGCCGTGGTCGAGGGAAAACTGGCCTTTCATGCTCTCGAAGGAGAGTCGATCTTCTCCCGCGAAAGGGTTGTAGCCCTCCGTCGCTTTAGCCAGCCGGAAGGCCAGCGGCACGTTGGTTCGGATACGGCCGTCGCGCGCCTCCGCACGAATCGAGCCCTTCAACTCGGAGATGAAGGGTGTGTCTGGGCGGAGTCGTCCGATCAGGCTGCCGCTTGCGTCGATCGCCCCCTCAGCGACCCCCTCCGGGAGTGCCACGAAGGGGCCGATCTCCTGGAGTCGTCCTCCGGTCAGCGCGAAGCTCGTGTCCGCATGGACGGCCTCGGCCTCGTCGAAGTTGAGGCTCAGCCGCGCCGCGAGCGTGCCGCGTTCCTGCACGGTCAATTCGAGTTCGTCGAAGAAGAGCTGGCTGCCCTCGAGCTTGAGAAATCCGGTCGCCTTCTCGAAGGGCAGCCAGCGCCGGGGGCGGAACGCGATCTCGAAGCGTCCCGAGCCCCAGGAATCGCCGGCGGCCTCGGCCGTCGTAGGCGAGGCGGCCAGGGGCGGGTCGGAGATCTGGAGCGTGGCCGAGATGCTCGGGCGGGAGCCCCGGTCGACCCATTCCATTTTGCCGCTGAGCGCGAAGTCGCCCCAGCGGCCGCTGTGGATCGTGACGCGGGTGCCGTCTCCGGGCAATTCTACCCGGGCTCGGAGTTCGCGTAGCGGCCAGCCGAAGAGGGGGTGGTTGAGGGCTTCGATGTCCAGGTCGATCGTTGCGACCGGGGGGAGGGTGTTGGGGTCGCGTGGCTTCAGAAGCTCGAAGAGGGGGGCGAGCCCAGGGAGCGCAGGCGGGGCCGGGAGGACTGGAGGGGGCGCGTCCGAGCGGTCTGCGAGAATCGACAGCCCGTGCACGACCGCGTCGAGTTCGGGGAGGGGCTCTCCCCCGTAGAGGCCGCGAAAGTCGTGAAGCGCAATGCGGTCCTCGACCCACTCGACCTTGCCTGTGATCGCCTCGATCCGTTCGTCGGGCTCGCCGGCCAGCTCGATGCCGTCGAACGCGCCGCTCAGGACGAAGCCCTTGGGCAGGTCGGGGAGGCGTCCCCCGACGAGCTCTTGCCAGGTGACGAGCGGGGCTGTTCCGGAGAGGCCGAGCGTGCCGACGCGCCCGGAGACGACGGGGCCCGTCAGGCGGGCGATCGTCAGAGCCGTCTTCGATTGCTCTTGGGCGGCGTGAGCCCAGTCGCGGATTGCGCGGAGGTCCAGGGCCTGGCTATGGGCCTCGAGGTGCAGGGGCGACTCGCTTCGAAGCGGGCGCCCGAGCGTGCCCTGGATCTCGATCTCGACAGGCGCGGCCCGTAGCCGGGCCGTGGCGAGCCGGATTTGTTGCCCTTCGACGCTCAGCGCGAAGTCGAGATCGATCGCATTGTCCTCGAAGATCGATGTCTCACGCCACGCGTCGAGGCGAAGGTCCTCCAGGTGGCTTTGGACCGAGAGGTGAGCGACCCCCTCGGCGTCCGTGTGGAGACGCATGCGGGCGTCGACTTGGCCCTCGACTTCCGCCACGTCAGATCCCGATTCCGCGAGGGCACGTGAGACCAAGGCGAGGGGGATCTTTTCGACGCCCAGGGTCCAGACGAAGGGGTGGTGCTCCGCGCGGTGGATCCCGATGTCGAAGGGGGAGGGCGAGTGGACGCCGTCGCTCAGGACGCCTCGAAAATCGAGGGTGATCGCCTCGGAGAGCCAGTGTCGATCTGCGATGCCGTTGAGGAGATCGATCCGGAGCGTCGCCCCAGCGGCTTCGGCCGTTGAGCGGCTCCATTCGACGACCCCGTCGATGAGCTGGACCCGGTCGGCGGCCCGGAAGGAGGTCGAGAAGCCCAGCGCGGCGGTGTCGAGGGAGGTGAGGCGGGCGAGCAGGTGCTCCGCGGGCGAGCGCGCGTCCAGGGAGGGCTGCTCTCCCTCGATCGGATCCAGCGCGGGAAAGCCGACCAGGGAGCCATCCGCCCGCTCCATCAGCCGCAGGTGAGGCCCCTCGAGTTCGAGCGTGCTCATCTGCAGACGCCCAACCAGCAGGGCCATGAAATCGATCCAAGCGCGCACATGTCGCGCTCTCAGGGCGGGGGGGGAATCAGAGTCGGTGCCAGGGAAAGCCGAGAGCTGGCGTGCCTCGATGAGCAGGCCTTCTTGCCAAGCGACCGAGAAGGAGGCGATCTCGACTCGGCCCTGGAGCAGACGACTGAGTTGAGTCTCGATCTCGTCGTGCAAGAGGCGCTCGCCCAGGCCCGAGGAGGCAAGGTAGCCGGCGAGGACCACGGTCAAGACCACGGTCAGCCAGAACAGGCGCAGCCAACTCCGCCGCAACGGATCCCCCCCGAATCGACGCTCAAGGCTAGCAGAGTCCCCGATGCGTCTGAGGGCGGCCTGGGCTCTTTCGCCCTCGAGCTGCGTATTGGTGGACCTTCCTTTGCCGCAAAGGTCGGTTCTCGGAGACGCGACGAGTGCCTGCATGTCGCCGGTTCCACGCCACTCCTCTGCAGCGGCACCCCGAATGCGGCCCGGTCCCCCAAAAAGCCGCCAACCGAGGGAATTCACTCAAGAAACGCCATGGGTGAGACGAATCCAAATTCGGTTCAAGGATGGACTCCGGAAGCAACTTCCGGAGCTTCGGAAACGGGGGTGTGATTGTGATGGATTCGATGAACGCTCAGGAAGAGCGCGTACCGAACCGTGTGCGTGAGCTTCGTGAAAATAAGCTGATGACGCAGGCGCAGTTGGCGCGCAAGGCCAAGGTCGCCTTGCGTACGATCCACAGCGTCGAAAAGGGCATGAACTGCCGGATGGACACGAAGCGCAAGATTCTGCTCGCGCTCGGTCTGTCTTTCGAGGACAAGGACCAGGTGTTCCCGCCGCTGTCCCGACCTTTCTCTTTCCCCATGTCTCACTAGACGCGGGGTTCCTGAGAAAAGTCGTCGCCCCCAAGGGCATCGATTGAGGTAGACGAAAGCGCCCGGGGTTCGCCCCCGGGCGCTTTCGTCTATGCGCCCGTGGCACCTGCTACCCTCGGCGCCCGCGCCGCTCGACCCGGCGTCTTGCTCCGGACGCGAGGTTTGCCATCTCCGATCGAGTCTCCATCCTTGCCGACGTCGCCGAGATCGTCACCCGCTCGCACGATTTGCGGGAGACACTCGCCAACGTGACGGATCTCGTTGCGAAACGCCTCGATGCAGACGCGTGTTCGATCTACATGGTGGATCCGGAGCAGCAGAAGCTTTCGCTCTCCGCGACGATCGGTCTGGAAGCCAGCGCGGTCGGTCAGGTCGAACTGCCGATGGGCGAGGGCCTGGTGGGGATGGCGGCCGAGCGCGGTGAACCGATCGCGATCGAGGTCGCGAAGTCCCACCCGAGCTACCGCTACTTTCCGGAGACCGGCGAGGAGCGCTTCGAGTCTCTGCTGGCCGCGCCCCTGATCGTCCAGGGGGTGGTGATCGGTGTGATCTCGATCCAGACGATGGAGCTGAGGCGTTTCGACGAGCCCGACGTCGAGCTGCTGCAGACCTGCGCCTCGCTGCTGGCCCCGGTCGTGATCAATGCGCAGCTCCTGGCACTCATGTCGACGTCGGATGACGAGCGCGGGACGGTGGTCGAGCGGATCGCCGAGAGCGATCTCTTGATGCATCGTCGCGAGGGCCAATCGGCCAAGATCCCGAGGGCCGAGAAGAACGTCATGATCCGCGGGCTGGCGACGGCCCGTGGCGTCGCGATCGGCCCGGTTTTCCGGATGGATAAGCCCGCCGATCTGGGGAATGTGCGCTACGAGCCCAACCCCGACGTCGCCGCGGAGCACGCGGGCCTGGCCCGGGCGATGGACCGCGCCCTGCGCGAGATCGAAGACATGCGGGACGTGGTGCAGGAGCGCTTCGGACCTGAGTTCGCCGCGGTCTTCCATGCCCAGATCCAGATCCTCGAGGATAAGGGCTTCGTCGCGAATGTCCGGCAGGCGATCGAGCGCATGGGGAACGCGCGCGAAGCGTTGGCGGCTGTGCTCGAGACCTATCGCCGCACATTCGAGCGAATCGAAGACCCCTATTTTCGTGAGCGGGGGACGGACGTCGCCGACGTTGGGAACCGTGTGATGGAGCGGCTGCTCGGGCTGCGGGACCGACTCGAGCCGATGGAACGGGGTTCGGTCGTGGTCGTCGATCAGCTCTTGCCCGCGATCTTCGCCCAACTCGAGATGGATAAGGTTGCCGCCATCGTCGCAGAGCACGGTGGCAAGACCTCCCATGGCGTGATCTTCGCGCGCACGCTCGAAATCCCGACCGTCACGGGCGCGACCGGCCTTCTGGAGGAGGCCCGGGAGGGAGAGCCGGCGATCGTCGACGGGGCGACGGGCACGCTCTATCTCTCCCCCGATGAGGGGCTGATCAAGGAATACGAGCAGGCGCAGCACCAATTCGAGATCGCGGTCGAGCATCTCGATGCGATGCGCGAGCGGCCGGCCGAGACCCTGGACGGGAGGCGCGTGAAGCTCTCGGCGAACGCCGGTCTGCTGGCGGATTTGCGGCTGGTCGATAAGCACGGTGCGGAGGGCGTCGGGCTCTTCCGCACGGAGCTGCTCGCGCTGGCCCATCGTGGATTCCCGAGTGAAGAAGAGCAGGAGCAGCTCTACCAGCGCGTTGCGGGCGCGCTCGACCCCCGACAGGTCACCATCCGGACCCTCGAT
>Ga0315331_10000134_pt1 | contig 43802 bp, 40 predicted proteins | sample M160m34915metaG_FD_203456 | JGI IMG/M metagenome (GOLD analysis project Ga0315331, IMG submission 203456) | Ammonia-oxidizing marine archaeal communities from Monterey Bay, California, United States - M1 60m 34915 | ecosystem: Environmental > Aquatic > Marine > Intertidal zone | place: USA...
TAATTCTCTTGTAAGATCTTGAGTTTTTTGTATTCTAGCACTTTTCTGTGCCTGTGTTTTAAACTTGGAAATATTTAAAGCGTTTTCATCATCAATAGGAGTTACATTATCCCATCCTTTAATTTCCCCATTTTCATCTAATTCATTAAACTCTTCCCACTGTTTAAATTTTTCCTCATCTAAAAACTCTTTCATTGGCGTGTCTACATACTGACCTGCTTTAGGGCCTAAACGAGAAGGCGTAGTATCTGCTATCCATTTTTGACCTCTGTTAACTAAATCAAAGTAAGAAGTTTTAAACATATCATATGCCATTTCACTATCGGGCATTTCTACTGTTTGATCTATAATGTTTTTTCTTACTTCAGCCGCTTCAATATTACGCTTTTTAATTTCCCCTTCTTTTTTTTGTTTTTGTTCTTTAGTAATTGAGGGTACACCAAATTGTTGAGACAAATTAGTTGAACTAGAAGTAGAAGGTTTTGTAGTACTTTTACCAACAGTTCCAACAAAAGACTTAATTTCTTCAGGGGAATAATTATTTTGTATATATTTATTCACCTCTTCTTTGCTTTTACCTTGAGCAAGTAAGTCTTTTATAATTTTTTCAATTGGCTCCATGTATAGTATATTACTTTCTGTTTTCTACCATTGCGCGAAGTTCATCAAGAACTTCATTAACTTGTTGTTCCGATGGTTCAATTTTCTTAAATTGTTGATCTACTAAATCAGATACTTCTTGAGGACTAAGAACCTTTTTTATAGAAGGAATTAATTCTAATACTCTTTTAATATCTTCTACAGAGTTTCCACTTGTATTTAATCCATATGGATTATTTTTACTTTTATTTTTAGGATTAGCTACTTTAGCTGTTGTAAGTATTTTTTCTAATTGAGTACCTGTTAACCCATATTGTCGTGGGTTTTCTTGAATCATTTTTAAAATAGCATTACCACCTAATTTATCTTTTCGTATTTTAACTCCAGCATTTTTAATTAAACTAGTTATTTGATTTATAGATTTATTCTTTGATTTACTTTCACCACCTTTAACAGGTTTAATATTACTTTTTTGCTCAGCTTGAATTGGGGCCTGATATTTTTTTCTATCTTGTTTTATATTTCCTTCACCTTCCCAACTTGTATCTTTTTGTAGTTGTTGTCTTCTACTTATTTCTTTATCTGATACTCCAGCTTCTCGTAAAGCTTCTTCATCTACGCTTGAAGGAATTACCTCTTGAATATTTTCTAATTGATATAAAGGCACGTTGTTACTTAAGGCCATTTCAATATACATATCTTGAAATAACAAAGCACCATCGCTATTTAAATCTATCTTACCATTTTTTTCAGGAATAGCTCCATGCTTAGATGCTCTTTCTCCACCATAATAAAACCAAGCGGCATTTATATCTTTTGCGTCTTCAGAATCTAATAATATAGCAACTTGCTTTACAAGTTCTCCACCGTAATCATTAAGTATTTTAGAGTAATTAGTTGGTTGAACATCAAATGTGTTTTTGCCATCATCGCTTGTTGCTCCAAATACTTTTGGTGATAAAAATCTATCAGATACTTTTCCTTGATCATTGGTTATTTTCATATTATCCCATAACTTATTTTGATCAGTTCCTATAGTTAATATAGTACCGGGCCTGCTTTGTTCTGACAAAAGTTCTTTTATATTAAAAGAATCTGTTTTACCCACACATTTTCCTTCTGCATCTGCTTTGATACATCTCGTTGCCCATATCTCGGTTCCACCTTTCTGATATCCAAACGTTGGCATTGGAAGAACTTTACCATCTTCATCAAATGCTTTTCCTTCTAATGCATTTACTCTGTTCCACCACTCTTCATTTCCAACACCTGTTAATCCTCCTGGTTTATTTAAACCCGGTATATCATCTACATCAGATCCCATTTCTTGAGCAATTACACTTTTTATACCACTATCAATTGTTTTAATATCATCCGTACCTGTTACTAATCGTTCTTTAATTAGATCTAGTCTAGCGTTAGCAACAACCTGCTCTTCTGGAGACATAGTAGGTAAGGCTATTTCAATAGCTCCCTTTTCATCAATTAAACCTGTCATTAATTTAAAAAAATCATCATTTTTTAAACCAGCTTTTTGAAAGTTTTGTCTTAGAGTATATTTATCTTTCTTTAATTCTTCTTGATATTTAGCTAGTCTAGCATCAGAGGCTTTTTGTTGTTGAGATTTATGTTGATTTGCTCTATCATTTCTAATCTTCCAATCTTCTCCAAATTTTTTTAGGAAATTACCAGCAATGTTTGATGCGCGGCCGGCTATCAATGCTTGCCACGGTGGATTTTGATAACTCATATTATAATTGTTTTAATATTAAGCACTAAGAGCAGAACCTGCAATATTACCTACCGCTGATACTCCACCCATAATTGCTGCTGTTTTGTCTGAACTTGCTTGAGACTGGGCAGCTTGTTGTTGTGTTAATTCTGCTGATCTTCTGTTTAGTTTTTGCATTTCTCTTCTTTCACTTGCCTCCCATTCATAAGCACTTCCTCTTATTTCAGCATCTTGTAATCTTTGGGCTTCACCCATTTTACCTGCTTGCACTCTTCTTGATTCTGCCATTCCAATATCTTGCAGCCTTTGTTCTCCTTGAACTCTAGCTTTCTCGGAAAGCTCTTGATTTCTAGACTCTTGCTGTTCAATACTTGCTGAAATTCCTTGCTTGCTTTTTAATGCAGCTTGTGCTAAAGCAGTAGCGCCACCAGCAGAAGCGCCTGTTGCTGCTAAAGTATCTAGTGTGTTAGCTAAAGCTATATCAGCTTCTTCAGCTTGCATTTCTGCAGCTTGTGTAGCAACTGATAAATTTAAAGTGGGATTTGATGCCATGCCACTTACATCTTGTATCATTGAAGATAAATCCGAAACATTTTCATATGGGTTTATTACTTCTTGCCTTGTGTTTTCAAGATGCCTTATTTCTGCTTTTAATTTTTTAGCTTTGCGCTCTGCTTTTTTTTCTCTTTTACGAGCACTGAGAGAGCCGAATACCGCTCCACCAATTGCAACAACGCCGCTCGCAATAGCTGCATATGCCATAATTATTTAGTTTTATTAGTTATTGTTTTATTTGTATTATTAAGCTTAGGTAAAGCTACTAAGGGATCATCAAAATCTTTTGCAATTACCTCTTCTACTACATCTTCCACAGTTGTTTTTGTAGTAGCATGAACAGTTATAAATGTGGTATCTTCATGCGTAATTATAACGCGTTTAGTTCCCGGTTGAGTAATACCATGATATGGTCCTTTTATTCTTTGAATCCCATCTGGTGATATTACAGTTATATCCCCATTTAATATAAAATAAGGATGTTCTTTTTTATGTATCTGAGATGTTATAGTTTGATTTTTAGGCATAAAAATCTCTCTAATATAACATCCTCCAACAAAAGTAGATTTAACAGGATTTTTAGTTGTACATTCATCTATACCTTTTAAAGCTCCTTCTGTTTTACCTAAAGCCTGTTCAAACTCCATTACTACTTTACGGAATTTTTTTATTTTATTTATATCTTGTACTTTCATTTAAGATTTAATACCTTATCAATAGTACCTAAAACATCATGTGCCCCTAATTTTAATTTAAAAGATAAATCCGCTGTCCATTGGTATTTAGTATTATTTCCAACTCTTAATACAACTATAGGTAAAGGTTTACTTGCAAAACTTTTTTTAAATTCTGGACCTTGATCTTCAATTAAAGCATATTTAACTTCTATAAAATACCCTTTATAGTTTTTAGGTATACGATTTAAAAGTATATCGTTGTGTTTATTCCAATTTGCATTAATTTGAAGAACTTCTATTTTAGGATTTTGAGCAAAAGTATAAGTTAAAAATAAAGTAAGTATTAAAGTAAATAAATATTTCATTATCGTTTCTTTTTTGAATTAGTATTTAAATCATATAATCTTTCTTCAATTATATCTAATTTATCTCCATTTTCGTTTACTTTCTCTTGAGTATTCATTATTGTTTCTCTAACTAATTCATCTTTTAAATCATATTCTGTTCGAGAAATTGGAGGTTCTGGTAAAAGCTTTGCTTCTTCAATATCTTCTTGAAGAGCAAACCACATTCCTACCAAAGTAAATATTCCTACTGCTATTCCTATTAATGTTTTAAGCGAAAGTTGAAATTCTGTTTGTTCGTTTATTTTTATCATTTTTTTTTAATATGCTGATTCGACGTAATCCGATGAAGCTGCAAAAAGTTCTTTCATTCCACCTGGATCTGTTAATGTATCAGTAGATATTTTAACTGTTGCGTAGTAACCTTTTATACCGGTCATTTGATCTCCGAATACTATTTCTCCTGGAGTTGCTACACTATTATTAACTAGATTAGCCATATATTTATTTTCTTTACGTGCAAATCCCGCGTGGTTTAAAGGAGGAATTAAAGCAGTTGTATTAGCTACTATTGGTGTAACTGATACGTCAGCAAAGGTATTTCCAAAATTATCATAAGAACCTTCATTATAACTATAAACCACAGCTGTAGAATCATTAGTATTAAGTGTTGCATAATCAGGAACTGCGATATCGGGAGAACCAACTCCAGTTGAATCTGATATAAAACTATCTACTTGCCATCCATTACTTCCTTCATAGTTAATAGTTTTAAATACTTTGGATACACTAACACTTGGATTAAATATAAATTCAATTGAAGCTTTATATTGAGCACCATAAAAATTACCTCTTGGCTGTGATGCTACATAGTGTTGGTATAAAGAAGCTGTGTTTGTTTCTCCTACGGTAGATGGACCAGTAGTATAAAATTTATTTTTTAAACTCAACATCATTCCAGGTTTATATGAATATAAACTAGTCCAACCATTAATTTGCTCATCAAAAGATAATGTTTTATAAGGTACAGACAAATCTTTTGGTTGTATAGATAAAACATATTGTTTGTTATAAATGTCCCATCCTCCCGTTAATTTACCATTACCTAAACTAGCAAACTGATCCCTAAAGAAATCTATCATCCCGTACTGAGATATTTCTGTTAGTCCATCATTTGATAAACGCATTACTGCACTTCTATCTTTATCAGCAAAATATTTTCTTCTTCCATAAACAGCAAAACTTTCTGGATTTTTACTAATTCCAAAGTTACCAGCATATGGTTGAACACTACCTATTACCATATTACTTGCTGTTAAAGTTGGACTACCTTCTGCTGTGTATATAATATCTTTATCAATAGGAGCTCTACTTACTTTTTTCTCTTGAAAAATAATCAAATATGAATCTTCAGCATATATTTTTTGTATACTTCCATTAGCAGGATCAACACTTTTAGTTATATCTTGCCCAACAGAAAATACATTTGTATCATTAATACCAGTTCTTGAATTAAAAATACCTGAATAAATCATAGAGTTTATTCTATTAGAAGCATTTGGATTATCTTCTACTAAATATGCTTTTACTCCTTGACCCACATATGTATTATTATAACCACCTCTGATTCGCGCTTCTTCTACAGCCCAATCATTATAATAAGCGGTACCAGCAACGGCAGATTGAGGGTATGTACCATCCCCTCTAGACCCATTCCATTTTGGTTCATTAGTACTATCTACAGTTTTACGTAAAATAAAGCTATTGAAAAATTTAACTTCTATAGTTGCCGCCATATTTTATAATTGCATATTTATTAATATTATTACTATTATGGACTAGTAATACCCGGCCAAGTCCACAAGTATTTTTTACCTGGTTGAAAAGGTAGTGTTCCACTTATATTTCTAAAAGCTAATTGAATAATAGCAAATGATCCTGAAATATAATTTTCTGTTCTCAGTATTGTAGCTGATCCAGTATTTCTAATTTCTCCTACAAGTGTATATGGTGCCTCCGGTTGAAAAATAGATATAACAGATTTTTGCATGTAATGAGGAACCCCGTTTCCAGTTTTTCCTCCTGTTAATTGTTCAAGCATATTTAATGAGAAAGCCGCTGCTTGATATATTTGACTTTCAAAATTTACTGTAAAAAAGGATCCACTTTGTTCTAGTACGGTTACTCCAAAACTATAGGTATTAGAAGGTTGAGTGGGCCCTGGGTCAGGGGTTACTAAATTCGCTGCACAAGGTTGGGCTGTACTTATAATTTTTTCTCCTAAATAATCAAATTGAGCAGTCCATTTTCTATCTTGATTTTTATTTGTTACGTTTTGTCCAAATACATACCCAGTAGAATCTGTCCAAATAGGTGAACCGTTTCTAGTGCTAGCATTATCATTTCCCCAATCAGCATTTAAATAATCACCTGTTGTGGCGTAGGAATAATATTTAGTATCTGTGCCAATTGCTGGCCATTCTTCACTAGGTCTAAATATTTCACTTAAAGCTGAATCTTTATAAAATTGTGTAACATATTTAAAACCCCATTCTTTAGCCCACACTGTTCTTCCTCCAACTCCCCCAGATTGCGGAGTAGGATAAGCTTGTTCTGCTTCTGTTCTAGTATCTTTAGGAGGACTAATATTATACTGATAAGCACGCTCAAGAGATCCAGTAGAAACAAGTGTATTATTATTATATGTATTTCTTAATTGAACTGGATTATAAAAATCCCCAAAACTTAAATAAACTTTTTGTGTTACTTGAGCGGTTAGAGGATTATTATATGGCGCTGAAGTAGGACAGCCATCAGGTGTTAAAGTAGGTAAAACTTTATTATTAGTATTAACCTCAATGTTATTACTATAAGGATAACGAGTTAATAATCTATATTCTCCAAACATATCTGGAGAATCTGGTATTCCAGTTGAAGCATTTCTATATCCTTGATTTCTACCTATACAAAACATTTTTCTACCAACAGAACTAAGCCCTTGTTCACCTGTAGCTGAAATACCATCAAACCAAGCATCAAAACAATCTTCTTTAGCAGGGAAAGGGTTAATTTGACTTACTGAAGTAGTAGCTGGTGTTTTAGCTTCTGATAATTTATCTAACACACCTGTATCAGTTGTAAAAGGATTAGGGCCAAATTTTGGTTTATCATTTTCATTTGCGGGTACCTGCATTTGATAATTATTTCCTTGTGTACCGCCAAAACGTATTTCATTACCTTCAATATCCTTAGCAGTTTCCCAAGGTCCAATGGGAACCCCCGAAACATTTGTTGGTCTATATTGTAAATAAACTGGCCAAATAACCTCAGGTCTATCAGAGGGTGGTCCTAAAGTAGTATCATAACTTGTAGGATTAGTAAATTCAAAATCTACAATAATATAAGCAGTTCCCCCTGGTTGTTCTGTGGTACCTTCTTTAAGCCACGCTTGTGGTTGACTATAAGTGTTTCTTGAAGTAGTAGCATCAACTCTTCCATTTTCAGTTTCAAACCCAGAATTGTTTGCAGTAAATTGCACTGTTCCATTTCTATTTGTATTTGCCCATCTCCAACCAGCAGTATTACACGCGCTATTAGCGGTATTTACTGAAACACTAGTTACTCCAGTTCCTGGATCAATTTCAGTAATTTTCCCTGATCCACTAACAGGAACTCTATTGTCGTTGTTTACCGGAGAACCTCCAGGTCCGCTACTTGCGCTAGGGTAAGGTCCAGTATCTGCAGGGTTTTGTGTACTGCTATTATCAACTGTTGCCCAATAAAATCCAGAACTTTCCGGCCCTTGGTTAATACACATATTTTTAACACTGTAAAAATCTTCATTTAAATCAAAAGTTTCATAACCTAATTTTCCATTTATAGCAGTTATACACTGTGCATAACTATTAGGAGCATTATAAGTGTTTGAGTCATTGCCAGCATCTCTTAAAACAACCGTCATAGTTATTGACTGATCAATCAACGCGTCTTCATCAACAGTTACTTCCCCTGTTTGAGCGTTTATTGATAATTGAGGAATAGTACCACCATCAGCAGCTGGACTTTGAGTCATTGACCAGGTTAAATCATCGGTGTTTCTACTAGTATCAGCACTACCGTTTACCCCAGTAAATGTATAAACAGAAGTTGCCCCGGGTAATACTACTATATTTGTTTCACAATTATCTATAGATGGTTTTATATTACTTAATTTTTCAGTTAAAGCAACTTTAGTTTTTTGCCCATATTGTGAGCCTACAGCTCCAGGAGTTCCATCTAAATTTTCTACTTCAAAAGTAAAAGTATAAGAACCTTCTACATCAGATTTTTCGTTAAAATAAAAGAAGGTATTAGCTGCTATTGTAATAGAATATTTATCTGGATCACTAGAAGTACTAGGGGCCGGATATTTATTTAAAATAAATTTATCTGTTACAACTGTATTATTTCCATTTCTTACACTAAATCCACTTGTTTCAATATTGCTTCTTTTAACGGCTGAAATAGTTCCACTGCTATCTTCAACATAAGGAAAGAATCTAACTTCTGTATATGTGCCGGTGTTATAAGAAGCAGTGGGTGATGCTCCAGGAGTTATATCTTCGTAAAGGTTAAATGTCCATGTTTCTGGCGCTGTTGGTGAATCTTCTGTTGTAAAGCCTTTGATATTAGAAGTTCCTTCTTTTATAGCTTCATTTAATTGTGAAATAGTCCCACTAGAAGTAGTTTCCCAATAAATATCTAATCGAGATTCTACCGGAGCAGTTTCATAAACACTTAACCACGTATTATAAGCTGTGGTTACAGCGGCAGGAATATAAGATCCAATAGTATTTCCTCCAATACTTACTCTAGCTAATAAAGGATTAGATAAAGTTTGATAAATAGAACTATACTCAACTGTTTGACTGGCACCTCCTGGATCAGCAGCAGGATTATTAAACATATCATTTTGTGTTGAAATAGTAGATACTGTATCTGGAATAGCAATATTTACAGCGGACGGAGTGGGGTTAAATTGATAATTAAAAGTAGGATTAGGAGTGACCGCATCATTTTCTGGTGCTACTCTACCATATAATACCACTGAACTTCTAAATTGTTTTTGTTCTGGACCAACTTCACTTAAATCTCTAGGCACTTTATTAATGTTATCATTTAACAAAGTAATAAAAGAAGTAGTTCCGGTTGGGTCTGGTGGGGTAACTGGAATATTAGGATAAAAATTCATTAAACCAGGTAAATATACATTATAATATTCTTGTTCTGTTTGTTTTACAACAACTTTATAAGAATACCAACCCAAAGGGTTGTAGCTACTTAATGCAGGATTTCCATTGTATAGTCCTGGCCAACCTGTACTAACGTTAGCCGCTATGTTTTCTGGTACCGGACTATTAAATAATATTTTAATTGAGTCACCAGGCCATGAATGTATGCTATTACTACTATCTTGAGTAACATCGTTATATGGAAAATATATAGTATCACCATCTAATATTAAATCGTCGGCATTAGTACTCTGTGTTTTAGAAGAAGATAAAAGGGTAGTAGAACTTCTACCAAATCTATCAGACAATACAATTCCTACTTGATAGTTTCTATTCTGCTTTACCGTGTGCATTGGGTATTCTCGAGAAACTGTTTTTTCCAATGGTGGTAATATAGGATTTCCAGGTTCATCTACTACAAAGTTTGTATATTTATCTGATATTGTTACATTATAATCTAAAGACTCAGGGGGAGTATGTTTATTTTGAAAGTTACTATATACCACTCGATTACTTATAATTTCTTGACCATGAGCTCTTACTGGTACTTTGTCATATACTCTAACTATTTCATTTTCTGGTAAAGTTTTATATGGTTTAGTACCTTGGTAATTATATTCTATTACCGTATCACTTCCAAATCTTTCATAACCAGTGTTTCCAGTTCTCGGTATAGAATCTACTACTTGAACTGCTAAACTATCAGATTCTTTATATAAAATTTCAATCTCATCTACTTTAAGTTTACTAAACAAACTACTTGCATTTATCCCATTATTAGCACTATCTAAAGGTAATGGAATTTGTAATAAAATATTATTAACTTTATTTTCCATAAACCCAACAACTGTACTACGGTACGTTGCTTCTTCATCTAAGGATATTCCTGTTAATGTTCCTTGACCCATAAAATATCCATCTTGCTGTGGAATAAATGCGGCTTGCGTGAAAGGGGCCATAATAGAATTCGTACCATCTTCATATTTAAACCTATAACTAAAACGTACAAATTTATCTTCTAAAAAATCAGGATCTCCACTATAATTTGGATTAAAATTAGTATTAGTAGTCATTCCGGGTTTAGCTACATCATATGTACCCCCAGGATTCATTTTGCTACTAACGTCTAGCATGCTTGTAACATATTCATCGTTACCTATTAAACTATTATAATTAAAATATATTATAGAACCATCAGGAATATCAATTGTTGTTGCAACTGTAGCCCCAGAAGCATCTCCTAGTTCAATAGTAGTAGGAGTATAACTTAATAATACTGTATTAACAGGGATTGGTGATGGATCTATAGGTAATCCTGTACTAGCATCCGCAGCTATAATGGTAGATCCAACTAAATTTTTATTACCTGCCCCACTAATATCTATTCCTGCAAACCCATTTGATGTTAATAAAATAGTAGTTGCTCCAGCTGTTGTTATACCGCTTGTTATACCTTTTCCTCCATTTGCATTAACTGGAATAACGGTTCCATCAGCATTTTTATAAAATCCTTCAAATTTATAATATAATTCAATAGGTTGAAACGGAGAATACGACGCTACTGAAATTTGATCTTCTGTAGTGTAATAATTGGAAACTTCAACAGCTTTGTCAACTTCTATTCTTCTAGGTTGATTACGATTGTCTGTCCAAAATAATATATTTTCTACTAAATTAATAGAATGGATAGGAAAATTAATGGAAAAGTTTAAAAACGATCCTTGTAGTAGTTGGATCGGTTCTTGTGTTGCAATGTTATATACATATACAAAGTTGTTAGCTGTAGGAGAATAATTTAAAAGTTGACTGTTATATATATTGTTACCACTAGAGTCAGTTAACTTAGTGTCGTCATAATCAGTTAAAAATACATAAATATTATTGTTTACCTCATCAGTATAAAGACCAACAGTATATAAATCATTGACACCAGTTAACGCTGTAAAATCAACCAGTTTGTTGTTTCCTAATACATTTTCTAACGCTCCAACGTCGGCACCTTCTGACTTACTTACTTGTATATTAACTCCTTCACGATATTCCCCATTGGGTAACAACCTGGCATCCAGGTCTTTATTCATTTTAGACTTAATAAAAGCATTTTTAACTTCCGCCATTTATTTAAAATTTAATCCATTTAGATTTACCTCTCATCACCTGAATAAATTCATCAGACTTTATATTTGATAATCTTATTTTTGCGTTTCTTAATTTTGCACTTTTTTCTCTACGTAAACGTTGAACTACATACTCAGGTTGATTTATTCTACTAGCTAATATAGCGTGACTAATATAAGAATATACAGCGTCTTCAGCTAGTTTAGGTACCTTCATATCTTGATCATAAGATAATCCATCTGAAATATATTCTAATACTATTAACTTATCTTTAAGATCGCTTGAAAAAGAAAACTTACCATCTCTTTCATTTATAGTAAACCATCCATTCATTTGAGCAAACTCTGGTTGCATTCCATATCTCTGACCATAACCCCATAAGTAATTTCCCCAAAAACCATATAACCCATCTGAAATTAATCTTCCTGTTGTTTCGTCTCTTAGTTCTTTTAAAATAGCATTATTTTGATCTCTATATCTTTCTTCTGTTAAGGATGTGCCTGTAATATCACTTCCTTGATTATCTTGAGTTGGAATTCCTTGAGCGTCTTGTACGGGTTTAGTATATGGATTAGTTGTTAACCGATTAGGGAATATAATATGTGTTTGCCCAGATTCATCTACCCAAGACACGTTAACATAATTTACATAATCTTGTGGAATAGGAACACTTAAACTAGGAGGGATATTTAACTCTTGTGACTTTATACTTTTAAGAGTATCATAACTAAACTCTTGTAATGCTCGTTTAGTGTGAAAAATTACATCTGTACGTTTTACACTAGGAATTAACTTACCTGCTCCTACATAAGCTACAAGAAAATTATTAACCAAATCTTGTACTTTTATATAAGAATAACTATTGTAATTTTTTTCTACTACTTTACCAAAAGCATCGCGATTACCATATTCTCCTCCATACTGATTTAAAAGCTGAATTACTACATATGTACCATCTGCCTGTGCTGGTAAAGTAAATACATTATTTACAACCGTATAGCTAGTTATATATTCTGTAAAAGAAGCAGGAGCACCTGTAGCACTAGTATATAATCTAAAGTTATTATTATTATATTCAGATTCTGTAGGATCATAACTACCAAAACTTATATCTGTATTAAATGTAGCTGTAAAGGTAGTTTGATCAGCCGTTGCGATAAACACTTGAGATCCTGCGTAATATTGCGAATTTGTTTCGGTTAATAGTCCTCCGTCGGGTTGTGGCATGATTTATTATATTTTTTCGTTTTGTTCATTCATAGCAACTTCTTGAGCAGCTACTTGTATAATTTCAGGATCTTTTATTATTACCCCAGCATATTTTAATACTTGTAAAATTACATTTGTTTGTTCAGAAATATGAAGTTCAAAATCAGTAGAACTTGAGGTTTCATATATATATTGACCTAAACTACCTGTAGTAAATCCCCACACTGGGTTAACCGGTGTACGTAAATAATCTATCTGTATATCTCCCGCTGTAGTAATAGTGGTAGGTTTAATAAACAGTTTTTCATTCTCATATAAATATACAGGAAAAGTAGTTGAGGGTTTTGTTAATAATGATTTATCTATTTGATAAAAATCTTTACGGTCAAGACGTTGGACCTCAGTTTCATTATTATAAAGTACTGTACCTAAACGATAAAACGTTGCCCCATCGCCATAAGCGGTTGCATTAGGAAGTACCCAGTAAGAAAGGTTATTAAAAGTAACATAACTAGCGTTACCAAATGTTTTAAAAATAGCTATTTTTTCGTCTAAATTTTCAACCCTGTCTGCGTAGTCTGTGTTAGTTTGAGGAATACGAAGTTGTTGGTTTATATCATCAAAATATTTTTCAAAAACTTCTCGTTGTACTTGTGTTCCTAAACTGTTAAATTCAGTTGGAGTAATATATCCTCTTTGCTCTTTGTTTAAGATAAGTAAAACAGTTTGATATACCGTATTTACGTTTATAGCCATTTGTATTGTGTTATTATAATAAAGGAGGCGTAGAGCCTCCCTTATTAATTTATATTAAGAAAGTTTTTTCTCTATTGATTTAAATATTTCTAATCCCTCATCGGTTTTAAAAAATTGAGCCATAGCAGAATATGGATGTTCATCAAAAGGAACTGTCATTAGTTTCTTTTTATTAGATGCCCATAAAAATGTTTTTTGGTCAGAACTAAGTTTTATTATTCCAGCCTCTACAGCTTTAATAGCAAAGTTCCGTAGTTGTACATTTTCATCATTAGCTAAATCTAAAAAGAGTTTAGGGTTTTTCTTAGCAAATACTAATAAATCTCTTTTAATCTCTTTAGAACTCATCTCCGATACTTTAGAACCGGATTCAACCCTTAAAATTGCTTCACCTTGATCTATTTCTATAATTCTAGCAGCATTTAAAGCATCTATTTCAAGTTCTAAATCTTGTAACTCATCTTGAGCTTGTACAACTTCATCTACTTCTCTATATCTTTTACCTTTTAAAGGATGATATAAAGATAATATTTTTTGTAATACTTCTTCTTCTTTTTTTACAAGCAACGCTCCATCTCTAAACACTATATGTCCTAGAGTTGCTTCGCCTTTTTGTTCATCTTTGAAAGGAGAGTTTTGATTAGTAGCATATCTAATTTCTCTTTGCTCTCGTGATTTTGGATCATACCACAAAAGAGCGTGTCTAGTAGTATGTCTTGATGGAATTTTATAAGTTAATGGAGTTTTATTTCCAGCTAATATATAAGTTCTATCTTTTGCTTCCCAAGTATTATTAGGAGTATTTGTTGGTTTTTTTGGTTGTTCAACTTGTATAGATTCTTCTAAAACAACCTCTTCATTTTTTATTTTTTTTGCCATGATATAATATAATTAAATAGTTAAAGTAAAGAGTCGGAGCACCATAAAGATGCCCCGTCTTTACTGATATTAAATCCCTTTTGGTTTCACAGGATTAAATACCTTTAAATAACACAAAGTTATTAGCAGCTTGAGTTACAAGACATCTTTCTGAAAGGAAGTTGACTTCCATTGCATCAAGATTAGAAGTGTAAGCACCTCCAGCTGATCCAGTTAACCAAGACTTCATACGTCTGTCTTCTGTTTGAGAAGCTCTATATCTAACGTGTAAGAATGGTCGTCTGATGTTAGTACCTAAAATTTGATCGTAAACTGTTGAAGTACCTGCTGGTATTAAAACACCTTCAATTGATTGTGTACCTGAAATAGCACCTCTTGTAGAAGCATCATTTAAGTATTTCCAATCAGTTTTATAAAAGTCATAAGATCCTCTTCTGAAACCGCTAAATCCAAGATTTAAAGCCATTTCTTCTGAGTTTTCAAATAACCCATAAGCAGTACCACCGTTTGCACCATAAGATACATTAGCAAGCATGTTATCAAATTCTAATGCAGTTGATCTTTGTAAGAACAACATATTTTCTTCAATAGCACCTTGAGTATCTAGGTTTTTAAGTATTTCGTCAAAATCATCAATACCAGCAGCGCCAGCAAATCCAACTTCTACATTACCTCTTGAAGAGATAGCAGCAAAAAGACCTTCAGTACCTTTGTAACCAGCAGCGAATGCATCACCAGCTCCAATATTTGCAGCAAGTTCTCCTTCAACACATACCATTTCAAGATAATCTTCAAATCGTAATCTAGTTTCAGATTCTGCTTTTAAGTACCATAGATAACCAGTAGTTCCATCTTCTGTAGCAACTTCAACCCAACCTATTTGAGCCATATCTGATCCGTTTATTGTATAAACATTTCTGATAATAACTGGTGAGTTGTTATATTGTTGAAAAGCTGGAGTAATAGTAATTTGTGGTTGGTTAGCTAAATTCCCTGTTTGTAAACCAGCAACTGCATTACTTGTTGCAGCGCCTTTTTGAAATTCTGAACCAAATACAAATATTTTTACAGTCGCACCTAAAGTAGCTAATGTTTGAGCTGTATAAGGAGCAACAGTAAGTACACCTGTAGCTGTTTGTGAAGTTAAGACAACACATTTTAATTCATTACCAACATCATCCATTGCAACAATAGTTTGACCCGGTGAAATTACATTTCTAGTAACGCCTGGAGCTGTTGGAGCAGGTATTGTAAGAGTATCACAATTACCAGGGCAACCATTAGCTACGCCGTCATAAGAAATATGTAATCTATTTTGTTCTGACCAAACAACTTGATCTGAAGTTAAAGGCATTTCAGCACCTACCATACGTAAGAAACCAGATAGAGTTCTATTTCCATATCTCTCTACTTCTTGTTCATATATTTCAGGTAGATATTGCTGAGCAAAATCACTTGTACCATCTGTAAAAGATAGGTAGTTACTGGCTAATAGCTGCTGATTAGGAGCAGGAACTATTGAACCAAATTGTGGAGTTAAAATTCCCATAATTTATTTATTAATTTTTAATTAAACGTTTTCTTTTTTATTCTCAGTTTTGAAGAATCAAGGCCACTAATTGCTTTTACCTTTAATCCACCTACAAATACTTCTCCTGAACCTGTTTTTCTGGGTTCAGTACTAATATTTTTAGATTTTGCTATCTGTTCTTTAATTGCGTCGGTTTTACCTTGCTCGTAAAAATGATTAGCTATAGTATCTACATTTCGTGCAGCATATAAAGCTTTATGATAAGTTTTAGGATTTTCTACCTCACCTTCTTTATTTAAGAACGTCTTAATAAAGTTAGATATATCACTTTGACTTTCACCTAAGCTTGAAGGATCTTTTACTCCATATCTGAATTTTTTGTCTCCTAATTTAAAATCAAAACCTTTGAAATCTTCGTTAAGAATAGATTTTGTAGCAGATATAAATCTTTCGTGCTTAGCTTTATTTACTTCTTGATTTTCGTTATAGCGATTGAAAAAGTCCATTGCTTTTTGTTGTTCTTGAGTAACACCGGGTCTCAACTTGATTTCGGCATAATACTTGTCTTTAAGATCATCTAAAAAGTTTTTGGCTTTAGCTATCTCTTCTTTGTAAGCGAGTTTTTTCTTTTTTATATCTCGCTCCTCGTCCACCTCTTCATCATACTGAAATGAATCTTCAATAATAAAGTTTCTTTCTTCAGCATTCAAATGAGGTTTAGCTTGTTTATAATATTCATGTAATAATGCATCATTACTAATTCCGCTATAATCAGCGTTTAAACGAGCATAATCTTCAACGGTTCCTCCCGTCTCTTTCATGAATTTTACTAAATTTTCTACATTTTCCGGAAGCTCTTGTGTTTTGTCTTCCTGTAATATTTCTTCTTGTTTTTGTGTGGTAGTGGTAGTTTCATCGCTTCCTGCCACTCCTGGCGTGTCAGTATTATCGTCTTCATTTTTAATTTCTTCTATTGGTGAATCTGATTCTTCTTTTACTTCTTCGTCGGTGGACCGTACTTCGCTAACCACTTTTTCGCTGTCGCCACTGTCTTTTTGCTCTTCGAGAGTAGCATCGCCCACATTTGTCTCTTGTGTAGGAACGGCATCTTTTTCTTTGTTTTTAGTTTGTGAGGCAGGTTTTGATAAATCTACCTTTATAAGATTAGGAACTTTATTATCCCCTAGTTGTTTTGGTTTAGTAACCTTTTTTATTTTAAAACTACCTTCTTCCTTAGCTGGTTCATTGCTATTAGTTTCTGCAGCGGTTTTAGATTTTTGTACTGTTTCCAATACTTTTTCTTTTATTGTTTCTTCTTCTTTTTTTGACATAATAAAATAATATAAAATTAATAATAAATATTAGCTAGGAATTTTGTTTTATAATCCAAAACCCACTAAACTATCACTACCAGTAGATTCAAAATCTTTAGGTAATAAATCATTTTGACGTTGATCTATAAGTTCACTTTGTTGTGTACCTTGTATTTTTATTCGTTTATCTTTACGATCTTCTATAGCAGCTTCTTTTTGTTGTTGTGATTGAGCCTGAATTTGAGCTAATTGCATATCATAATTAAATTCTTCTGCCATTAATTGTTTCTTTATAATTGCCTCTTGCTCCATCCTTTCAATTTCAAATTGCGACTTTGCTTGTTCTATTTGTACTTCAGTTTGTGCAATTGCTTGTTGTTTTTGTACGTCAGATAAAGCTGCCTTTTCAGCGGCCTCTGCATTTGCAGCGGCTTGTGCTTCAATATTCTCTAGTTGAGCAGCTCTTTCTGCTTCTTGTTTTTTCTTTTGTCTATTTTTTAAAAGTTGATTAGCAAGTTTGATGTTTTGAATTTCTCTTATATCTATTGCATCTTCTAATCCTATATTACCTGCTTGTAAAGCTATTTGAATTGTTTTTTCTAATTCAGCTTTTTCTTCTTCTTCTGGTTCTAATTCTAAAAATATACCAAAATCATGCAAGTGCAAATGTTCTAGTTCCTTTAAAGTGTTAACATTAAATGTGTTAATGCTGTTTAATAAACTATTCTTTGTTAAAGGAAACTGCAACATATCAGATACTCTTAATGCTATATTCTCACACGCACGAACAGTTAGATACATAAGAGACTGAAGAACGTGTTTTGTTGCTGTATTTGAATTAGCGGCAGCAAGTTTTTGAAGACCTACCAAAGAGTCTTTTGCCGGAGTGCTACCATCTCTAGCTTCGTTTAGTCCCGTAACATCTCTAATCATTTGTAGATAATATTGATATGTTTGGATCATCGATTGTATCTTAGAAATTCCAGATGAACTTTGTAGCTCTTGTACAGGTACTTTACCTCTGTTTAATTCCCCATCTTGTGTTAAAGATCTTCCTACTATACTACCAGTTTGAAAATACATGTTTAATGCTTCAGCTGGATTATAATTAGTTCCATTTCCAAGATCTACTTCTGCTAAACCATCTACATCTAAATAAACTCCATCTGGTACTAATCTAGCAAGTACTTGTTGTAATTTTAAATGTGTTAATTGTATCATATCAGCAAATCCAACACACTTACTTACAATAGATTCAATTCTTCCTTGATACATTCTAGGAGAACTTATTGCATAATTCATATTAACTTTTGTAGTATCGCTAAACGGCCTAGTCATATTAGCACTTAATTCCCATTGCAATAAATTTCCTCCCAATCCTAAAACTTTAGCCCCACTATATAATACTTCTATTGCTCTACTTACTCTTTCAAAATTATCATTTTCAGGAGGATTGAAAGTATCGGGTTTTTCTAAAGTTTTTTGTAATCCTTGATCAGTTTCTTTTATTTTAAATACTTGATTTTGATATGTTTTATATTCAAAAAACAAAACTTGAACTTGATCTTGTGCTTCTTGTCCCCACCAAGTGTTATTTACATATGAATTTCTTCCTGGATATTTTTGTATTTCTTCTAAATCACTATCTGTTAAGTAAGGAAACTGTCTTTTAACTTCGGATAATGACATATTTTTTACTTCCCCTACATAATAAATATCTTCAAAGTTTGGATCATCTGTATATGAATAAACTATATTAGCTGGATCTACATAATCTACTGTAATTCCTTCTGCTAAATTAAAATTAGTTTTTACACATCCAATACCTAAAACAGTTAAATCGTAGGCTATTCTTTTTTTTGTTTCTTCGTATTTATTAAAATCTAATACATTATTTATAACCTCTTCTTCTGCAATTTCTACACTCTGTTTATAATCTAATTGCATATAAAGATCTAATTCCTCTGGGTTGTCTGGTAATGACTGTGGATTTGGAGAAGAATAAAAATTACGACCAGTGGCTTGAGCTAAGGCATCTATTTCAGCTTTACTTTGAATATCTCTTAATGCAGTTGATGCGTAATGTGTTCTTTGTTTCATTGCAAAAGGGTCTGTTGCAAAGGAGTTAACTTTATAACCTTTATCAGTCATACCATTAACTACTATATCTACAAATTTAGAAAGAATAGGTACGGGTTTCCAATCTAAATTTAAATATGATAAATCACCATTTATAGCTAATTCATCTTTGTATTTTTGAACAGGTTGTTCTCCACGAGCATATAATCTTAATCTATTAAAATTTTGAAAATTATTAATAAATCTATTTCTGCCACTTGAATTTTTAAACCACTCTCCTTCAATGGCTTGTGCTACTTGTAAACCATATTCTTTAGATTTTTTCTCTTCTTCAGGTACCACCTGATCTGGGAAAGCACTATTGTAGTTAATCTTAACCATCTATTTTAGAATTTTTGAATTTACCCCTTTATTATCGTATTTTTTAAAACCTAAAGGAACTTGTGTTATTGTTCTATTCACTACTGGTGTATATCTGTTTTTATTACAAGCCATAATTGCTAAACCTGAACTTATTGCCGCATCATGCTTAGTTCTGTTATTAATATTAAAACTTGCCCAATCTTCTAAAGTTTTCTGAAAATACATATCACCATATCTATCTTCTGTATATCCTATATAATTTTCTATATAATCTTCTATAGCAGCGGCGTGAGCTTGTTTTATATCTTCACTTGAATTAGGTATACCACCTATTTCTCTTTCCGCAACAGATAATTTATTATAAATTCTATCTGGTCTATTCATAGAATATCCCCGATATCCTCTACGTTTTAAATAATATAATAATCTTGGTTTATTATTTTCTGCAAGTAATGGCATTCCATAAAAAACTAAAGCCATTAACACATCTTCAAAAAATATTTCTGCAGTTTGAGGTCGTGCAATGTATTCTAAAAAAAACATATTAGGAGGAATGTCTTCCATAGTAAATTTACTTAAACCATGCAAAGATCCTTTTGAACCTCTTCCATCTACTGTTCCTGAAATATCGTATGGATCACAACCAAAAGCCCCACAGTCCGGATTACCAGGAAACCGTATTCCATTTTTTATTATATATCTATTTTGTAAACGGGCAGGAGGAACCCAACTAACTAAAAATCTCCCAGTTTTATGAGGTACAAAAACAACTCTAGTATCTTTTATTGCATTTTCCCATTGAAAACCTCCACGTGTTAAAACATTAGAGTGTTTTAAATCTTCATTATAATCTATCTGCTCGTATATTTTAGTAAGATTAAAAAGAGACTGTTTAGCCTCATCTCTAAAGGCATGTTTTTCAGTTCTGGGAAATTGTCTATAAAATTCATTTAAACTATCTTGATCAGTTTTTAAACCTTCTACTTCATTTTCCCAATGTGAGATAACTCCGATGTTAATTTGGGATCCATCAATACTTTTAACCGCTTTTTTTGGAGTTTCGAAGACAGGTACGCCATAAGAATCAATGTATCCTTCGTAGTTCCATTCCATAGGAATGAACAAATTATAAAGTCCTGAATTAGTCTGTCCGTTGCGGTTTCGTTTTGTAACGTCTGAAGCTTCATATAATTTTTTAAAATTATCTCCTCCTTTATCTAAAGCGTTTGAAGTAGAACCCATCATACATTTTCCTACTATTCTACTTCCTAATCTTAACGTCGTTTTCGTGACTCTCCAGTTGTTGAGGATATTATCCGGCCTCTCCCATTTCCCTGATTCGTCGTGGGCAAGGACTTGTAACTTCTCCCCATCGTAGGAGTTGTCCCCCGTGTTCTTCCAATCGATGGTTGTATCCAACCCCTGGATGTCTTCGATTTGACTATTCTGGTCCAACTTTTTTCTGGTAAGTTTCGAGGCAGGGACTCTATACGCGAGTTCCGTCTTGGGGCGATCCATACCGTCCTGGATTGGTTTGAAAAAGAAGGGATAGTTAACTGATATTGGTACCACTTTGTCAGTAAACATTTTCTTCGCATCAGCTCCAGTTTTAGATAATATTCCATATCGTGAATCCGAGGATATAGTGGCTTGGTGTACCAATTCTGAGGATGCCATGAAAGAAAATCCAGATCTACGGTTCTTAAGGTAGCACATTCCGTAACACCGGTTATCGGCTTTACACGCTTCCCAAAAAATAAAGAAAAGTCTATTGGACTCTCGAAAGTCTGGTTTCCCAACATCAATCTTGGTCCACTGCAAGTACATATAATGAGAACCAGTAAGATAAGTGCTACTGCCTTGGTTATAAAACCAAAAACCTTCTTCACGTCTTTTAAATTCTTCATCAATATAATCATACCATTTGTTTTTAAAATCTAGAGAAGTATTATTCCAATCAAAAACTGTTTTTAGTTTTGATAATATTTTAGGATATTCAAATACTTCCCAATATTGTTCATCTTTCTTTTTAGATCTTTTGTATGTATTTTCTTCTAATGGTAAAGCAATTGTGAGATTTTGTATTTGATATATTTCACCAATTTTCCCAGTTTTACTAATAACCACGATATCATGTTCTTGATCGTACCCATATTTCCACTTTTTATATCTATTGTTTCTTTTTATTATACTTGACCTAATATAGTTAGGTAATACTTTAAATAAAGTTTGATTATATATCATTTTGATCTACCTTCTGCAAAACCTTTAAAATTATTTCCGCGGTTTTCATCTTTTATTTCTTTTAACATATTTTCTTCCTCTTCTATACGTGTTAAAATCTCAAAAGCATCAAAAATAGCTAATTTTTTTGTAGCTGCAGCATTTTTTAATCTATCAGCTGAAACATCATCTTCTGAATCAACTATTTTTTCTTTAGCTACTTTAATTAATTCTTCAACAGCTTTTTGCCCAGCTTGGATTATACTCTTCTTGGTTTGTTTCGTGTTCATATTTAATTACAATATCATTAGATTCCATACAATATAAAAGTTCATTATTTATAATAAACTCAAACTCTCTATTGGGTTTAAACCCTACTACATCCCCAGGAGTAATTTGAAGTGCCTCTAAGGTATTATTACCAAATTTTAGTATTCCTTTATGCTTTTGTAATTTTTCTTTCTTAAACTTACTATTTTTTATAATTGGTTTAACAAAACAAAAATTTTCATGTGTGCACCATTCATTATTTTTATTATATAAATATATTTGAGAAGGTATAGCAAAATATAATTCATCTTTAAAATACTTACTACTATTTACTGATTTACCTTTTACATTATAATATCTTCTAAATAAATTATGATGAACTATAACTTTATCTCCTTTTATTATATTACCTTTATAATTAAGTGGAATACTTATTACTTCAGCTTCTCTATTTATAAATTTATGATTAGATATACTAGTATTTACTAAAAGTTCTTTTCCTTCTATGTTTATTTTATTTTTATATCTTTCACCAATAGGTTTTATAATAAATTGATAAATACTATTCATTAATATTCTAAATCATATTCTACTGAAATAGCCATATTAGAATTAAATTTTTTCCAAGGCAAAACTTCATTATCTTTTTTAATAAAAATATTATAAGATTGTTCTTCTTCATTATTTAAAATATGAGAAATAGTATGACCACCATACACTTGTTGCCCTACGGCATAGTGCATAGCATCATTTTTATAATCAGGTCCAACACTGATTTTTCTTATAATGTTACTCACTATCTTTATCTTTATCTTCAGTCTTTATTATAGTATAACTACCATCTTCAAGATTAACATTTATTGCACCATATTCTTTTTCTAATTCTGCTTTGTAGTTTTCTGAATCCTGTACTACACCTGCATATTTATGTAATATAGCGTGTTTTTGTGTTTCTAAAAACCCTACATCTCTTAATAATGTAGCAATATCTTCTTGTGATTGTTTAATTTTTGATAGTTGTTCTTCTGTAACTTTTAATTCTTTTTCTTCTTTTTTCATTAGAGTTAATTTAATTTAATTTAATTATTAATATAATGCAACCATTTCTGATGCAGTTGTAGTACCATCATTTGTGTATACTTTTCTTACTAGCATATTTAAAGTAGTTCCTGCTGGAATACTTTGTATTGTTACTGTTTGATTTGGTGGAGCAGCAGCAAATTCTAATTTAATATCACCTGTACCGCCTACATATAATCCAAAACCACTATAACCCGGGTCTGCTTCATATATTGCGTTTGTACCAGCATCAGCACCGGTTGTTGGTGCTTGAAGATCAGTACCAGCTAAAGCTATTTCTAATGTACCTGTTATATTAGTTTGGCCAAAAGCTGTATTTAAATCTGATGCGCTAAAAATAATTGTTTGTGTAGCAACCGCCATATTTGGACCAGCTCCTGGATTAGCAGGTGCACCTGGTGCAGCTCCTTGATTTAATCCATCAGGTCGTGTTTGTACAACTCTTACTTTTGTTATAGCTCCTGTACCATCTGCTTCAATAGTATAATATGCACCCCATTGTTTATTTTGAACATTAGCAGCTGAACCTAAAAAAGTACCTCCAGAAGCATATGCCGTAACAACTTGAGCGGTTGCAGCTATATTTGCAGTAGTATCTGTAAATTGCCCTACAGGTATACCATCTGCTGAAGCTCCAGGAGCCCTTAATGTAGCAACCGTTTCAATTGCTACAGCATGAGTAGACCCATCGCTTAAATTTTTTTGATAAAATCCCATTTTTATTTATTTATGTTTATTGTTTCCGAATACTTTTTCAACTCCACGAGAACCAAAATAACCTCCTATTACTATAGAAAGAAGTCCAGTTATAGAGTCAAGTGGATAGTGTAAATACCATCCTACTACGTAACTAATTGTTAAAAATATTAAAGTTAATGGACGAACATTAGCAGCAAGCCACGCCCCTGAACGAGCATCCGCGACCCACCGCCTTGTTGTTCCATCAATTTCAGCCCTTTCTATTGTTAGTTTTTGTAAAGCAACTTCTTTATCTTCAGTAGATAAATCTTTATTACCTGTTATTAATTCTGAAATAACGTTACCTGGTAATATTGCATCTCCAACAATACCTAAGATATTAGGTGCTTTTTCAATAAGAAATTTACCTACACCTGTATCTTTAAAGGCTTTTTTTTTACTCATTTATTTTTATCCTTTTTTTAAAGCATTTATTTCAGCTTTACGAGCTAAATTCTTTTTTCGCGTTTCTTCTCTGTTGAATTTTTGTTGTCGACTTTCTCCAAAAGGTTTTGTGTTTGCAGGGCGTCTTTGACTTTGTAAGTCTCCTCCACCTTTTATTCTAAAATTATTAAATGAACTATTTTGAATATAATTTTTTACATTTGACATAGTAGAGTGTGTATGACCTTCTGCGCCCCCATGCCCTTTATCATGTAACGGACTACCATTATAATTTAAATCTGAATCTGAACCTGAACCAGCTCTGTCATCAATAGGCATATAGTTCAATAGATTTTTAGCATGTTTACTCATGAATGAACCACCAGCCATTTTTTTACCTTTTCCCATTTTATTTGTTTTTTATGAATGTTTATGTGCTTTTTTCTCCCAACTCAAAGACTTACTACCTTCTTTCATATTAGCTCGAGAATGAATTTGCCATTTATCATTTACTGATTTACGACTATATACGTTTTCATCATCATAATATAAAAGACCAGATTGAATATCATTAATATGAACTTGTTCATGATTAATAACTTCTTGTCTTTGTTTAGAATCTGTTATTTTATTATTAATTAATATGTTTCCATTTTTATCAGCTTTACCAAGTACACCATCTTCCATATCAATCTCATGAACTGGAGCTGTTGCTACGTAAGGAGGAGTATTTAGTTTAAAAGCCATTATTTTTTTGTTGAATATGGAAACATTTTATTTAGTGCATCTTTTCTTTGTTGACATCCACAAGGAATATTAAGACCTTCGGAGACCGAATCCACGATGGTCTTAATACCTGTTTTAGTAGTAAACTTTTCAATAGAATCGCCTAATCCTCGTGATTTCATCAACTAATTATTATGCAGTAAATGCTACAGATCTCCAATACATTTGAACTGGAGTAGCTGCTTGATCTTTTCCTAAAATTACACTTGAAGCAACACCACCTGGGTTAGCTGTCATAGCTGATATAAGTGCATCATAAACTGAATCTCCGTCAGTAATAGTTGGTGCAGCAGAACCTCCTTGATCAGTTGTAGGAGTACATTTCCATAATTGAGTAGCCGCGTGAGCTCCAACACAGTGAATGTCTAATACATTATTAGCTTGTACAACTACTCCTGTAATATCATCCAAAGGGATAAGTACAGATTTAGGTGCATTTGCAACATCAGTTGCAGTAATGTTAAATTTTATAAATTTTGCCATTTTTTGTTATTGTTTTTGTTGTTGTTATTGGTTTTGTTTTGGTTAGATTTATACAGTTCTATTCTGTTTTATTAGTCCTTAATTTTATATTTTGTACCATCAGGATTTGTCCCTACTTGTTTTTTCTTAAGGTCTTTTCTCCAGTCTCCTTCCTTATGTAAAGGTGAATGATGTTTTTTGTCGTATTTCATATCTCCAGCTAATTTAGATATATGTTTTTCATCAGCTGTCATATCGATATCACTATGTCCATGCTTATCATCCCAAAGAACATCTCTTTTAAGATAATCTATATGTGCAGCATCATCTCGTTCTGCAGCATGTACATTATGTTTAGTTACTGGTGTACGAGAATGTCTAGCGTTGCCAGAATATTCTCCAAAATGTCCTTTTTCCATATTAATACTTATAATGATTTATTACTTGTTTTTATATTTTTTTACCTTGCGCAATAGCGGTAATTGGATATTTTACTTGCATATCCACTTTAGAGTTTGGGTATTTAGATACTTGCATACCTTTTATACCTGAACTAGATCCAACTTGATGGATTCTTCCTACTTGGTTTAAAGGACCATCCCATATATGAGATTCTCCAACAATACCAACTTTTTTTTGTTTACTTGCTTTATTATATGCTTTATCTTCGTGCATGATGATTTTTTTTATTGTTATAGTGCATTCTCTAATATAATTATAAATAAAAATATAATTATACCAGCAATTAGATAACTACTCATTAGTCATCTTTTAGCTCTGGATACTTTCTGTATACACAAGCTTTAACTTTTCCAGGATTTTTAGCATTATGAGCTAATTTAAGTGCTGATTTTGCTCTTTCTACTGTATTAACAGGATATGTTCCTTTAGGACCACAAAAATCTGATTTTTTTACATTAGGATATTTACCAGCATTTGACATACCTGGTTCTTCCCTTATTTCTGAAATAGTCTTTTTTAAAAATGGTGAATTACTTTTCATGTTATTGTTCTTTAATATTATATTTTACCCAAGCTTTTATTTAAATCACGTTGATGTATTTCTTCAGTTTCATCATTTACTTCAACGTCCCAGAGTTTATTTTTAAAATCCTGTATACCTTGTACAAACTTACCTTTAAGTTCATTTTTTTTCTCACCCCTAGCAGCTCTTCCTTCTTGTCTCATATTAATTCTCTCTAATCTTCCTTTCATTCTTTCTTTCTTAGCAGGATTATCAGTTGAATCTATTTTTGATTGAATACGTTGTTTTCTAGTGGTTTTTTCTTTTCCTTTATTATTTTGCGCACTAGATATTATATTATAAGCATTTTGAGATAAAGAATTAGCCGTATCTACAACAGCTTCTGTATCATCACTAATACCATCGTTATCACTATCAGGGGAAAAAACTCCTTGATCTCCTCCTTGACTATAAGAACCTCCATATTCACTAAAATCTTTAGAATTAACCTCAGCTAATTTTAATGGACTTTTATTTGCAAAACTTGAATTACTACCTAAACCTCCTAAGATAGTATTATATTGTTGATCAGCTAAAGTGCCTGGTTTTTGTGGAATAATTGATGACCCTGCACTTGCCGGTCCTTCTGTTAAAGCTGTTAAACCACTTGCTTCAGCTACTTGATTTTTTTGTATATCAATAGGATTAACTACACCAGTGTTTTCTACATTATTTAAAGCCTCATTTTGCATTGCATTTGCATTATTAATAGCATCACCTCCACTTTGTTGTAAAGCTCGAATTCTTCTTGCCGCACCATGTATACCTCCTTTTTTAGCTAAAGTTCGTACGTTGTTTAAAGCATTGGGATTATTATTACCTCTGGGTTGGTTATGATTTAATGGACTTTTATTCATATCTATTTTTATCTTTGTTAACATTTTTAATAGCTGTTATTAAAACTTTATCTGTATAAGTTTTTCCATGCATAATTGAATTTCTTCTTTTACTTGTGGGAACATCTTCTTCTCCTAGCATAATTCGGTACATTCTAGCAATTAGTTGTTTACACTTGAAAGAAACTTTATAGATATTATACTTTTGACTTGTTCTGTTTCGATTTCTCCAAACCACAATCCAGTTGTTTTTTATCATTTTGTTCCAGCGTCTGTTGTCCCAACTATATGCATAAGTACCGACTTTAAAGTCTTGCTTAGTAAATAACTCCATACAATCAAAATAAATAAGTAATTCTAAATCGGCATCATTTAAATTATTATTTCTACAAGCCCACTTTCTTATTAATCGATAATGTTTTAATAAATTTAATTTTTTTATATCTGCTGCGTTTAATTTTCTCATAAAACCACAACAACATCTTGTATTTTAATTATAGTAAATTTTTCTTTATTAAATTCAATTCCATGCCCAGCATGCTTATCGTAAAATATTACGTCTTTTTCTTTAAGAAATTTTATTTCATTACTTACTGAAACAATCGTTCCTTGTTGATATCTAATATCTTCTCTATCTTTTTCTATTATAAGCAATCCACCTTTAGTTTTTTGTGTAGATACTTTTTCAGGTTTTATAATAATATTATTTCCTATTGCTTTCATCAATTCTTAAATTATTGATTACACAATCTGTCGACAATATTGTAGTAGCTACTGAAGCGGCGTTTATAAGGGCACTTTTAGTAACCAGTAATGGATCAATAATACCAGCCTTTTGCATATTTACTTCTTTACCGCTTACTACATTTATCCCAATTCCTGTTTCAGTAGGAAGTTTAACTTTAATACCCGCATTATCTAAAATAGTTGTAAACGGTGATAAAATTGCTTTTGTTAATACTTCTTCTGCTTTATTATTTTCTTTTATATTAGTTGCCGCGTTTAATAACGCTATTCCACCTCCTGGAACAATTCCTTCTTTTATAGCGGCTTTTGTCGCACAAATAGCATCTTCTATTCTATCCGATTTTTCTTTTAGTTCTATATCAGAATTTGCCCCAACTTTTACTATTGCAATTTTTGCTGATAATCTAGCTAATCTTTTCTCAAGTCTTATTAAATGAGCTGGATTAGGTTTATTGGCTAATTCTTCTTTAACAGTTTCTATTGTATTTAAAACCGTTTCACTCTGCTCTTCAACTTGTAAAATCGTATCTTTTTCATCAGTTATAGATTTTAAACAACTACCTAATAATTCAGGTTGTATTAAATCCATATCATCACCAAGATCTTCATTTATGACAGTAGCCCCGGTAAGCATTGCTAAATCATCTAAAGTTTCTCTTTTGTTAACTCCAAATGTAGGGGCATTTATAATATTTATTTTTATATTACCCTTTGTTTTGTTCATAGCAAGTGTAGCCATAACAGGAGCTTCTACATCTGCTATTATAAGTAAAGGTGTATTATTCTTTATAACATACTCTAATACTGATTGAATTTGTCTTATATTTTCTACTGGAGATTCTATAAGTAATACTGCGGGGTTTTCTAGTTCTGCGGTCTTTTTTGCTTTATTAGTAATAAAATGCGGATTTGTCAATCCTTTTTCATATTGTACACCGTCAACTAATTCAACTTCTGTTTCCGGTAAGGAAGAATGTTCCATCATTACTACGCCTGTTTCACCAACAGATCTAAATGCATCCCCGATAATTTTTCCTAGCTTAGCATCATTATTAGTTGAAATTGTAGCTATTTGATCAATCATATCTCCTTTTACTGGAATAGCTATTTTTTCTAAATATTTAATTACTTTTTTAACAGCACTTTGAATACCTTCTTTTAATTCTCTTGAATTAATATTAATATCTTTAGCTTCTTCTAATATAGCATGAGCAAGTATTGTTGCTGTTGTAGTGCCATCACCTGCTTCGGAAACTGTTTTTCTTGCTGCTTCTTTTAAAAGAGTAGCCCCCATATTTTCTACAGGATCTAATAAAACAATTGAATTAGCAACAGTAACACCATCTTTAGTAATAACAGGAGTTCCTTTATCATCTTCTAGTAAAACACACTTGCCACTAGCCCCTAAAGTAGAGCTAACAGCTTGTGTGAGTTTATCGATTCCTTTAAATACTTGACTTTGGGCTTCTTGCCCAAAATTAAGATTTTTGACTATTAAGTCTGACATATTAGATTAAATTTGATTTGATTTATTTTATTTAAAGGTCTTAACGACTTTTGGACCGTTTAAGAACTCTATTTTTTTCTCGTAATGCTTTACAGAAGCTATTACAGCTTCTTCAGCACCTTCAAGTGTTTCTCTACGGGTTACATCCATCCACTCTTGAGCTTCGGGATCTTGGTATTCAGTTTGATAAAAACCATTAGGTAATTGGGTTATCCGCCAATTTTTCTTTTGAGCAATATGCTTCCAAAGGTTTTGGGTTTTTTCTGAAATTTGTGGTTGACTACTCCACGAATGAGTCTGGTAAAATAGTGTCATTGGTTTTGGTTTTAATTGTTTGACATTAGGTTTATAAATATATAGTTACTTGTTTTTCTTGGTTTTTAAGTGAATTTTTAATTACATATTACTTCATTATATAATTCTGTTATTTGCGTAGGCGTAAGAACACTATCAAATATTCTTACTTGATCTACTATTCCGGGGGCATAAGTTGCTGTTGCGGTTTTTCCAATTCCAAAAGAACTATAAGTAAGACTAGAAGCTGCAACAGTAGGAGTAATATTAGTTTCTAAAGCACCATTTAAATAAAGTTTCAGAGAATTTGTTGTTGTTGATCCATCCCATGTTAAAGCCAGATGATACCAAGTACTTGTATTAACTGTAGTTACTCCACCACCAACTCCTTCAAAACTACCTCCATCTACCACCCCAGCCCAAAAACCTGAATCATAATAATGTATATCAAGCCCATAACTTCCACCACCAACACCTGCTCCAATAATATAAAATTCAGTTAAAGCTGTACCGTTTCCATTATACCACAAGGAAATAGTTGTTGCTGGATTAGGAATTACTGCAGATGTACTTGTAACGCCTTGAGAAGTTCCATTAAACTGTATTGCTTTACCAAATTTACCAGTTACATATGAAGGACTTCCAACTTCTGTTAAAGGATAAAATCCGCAAACATCATTAGCATTATCTTGAAATTCATACAAGGAAACTCCTTGAGTAGGATAGTTACATATACAAGTAGTAGGTTGACCAGTTATATATTCATCTGCTATTTGGCGCCAAATACTACCATCATAGTATTCTACATACCCTAATTGTTCATTATATCTAAATTCACCTGCATTTAAACTAGTTGTAGGCCTATAATCTATAGTTTTAGTTTCATTATATAAATCAACTATCTGATCGCTAGTTAAAGCTTGATTATAAAACCTCGCTTGAGCTATTTGTCCATCAAATTGAGTATCTCCGTCGTGCCAAGCCCCAAAAAAAGCGGGATAACTACTAGTATCTGTTACAGTGTTTGTTGTAGAACCTTGTAAAACTCCATCTATATATAAATAAATTGAAGCACCTTGATAAACCCAAGCAACATGATACCAAGTACTTGTACTTAATGCGCTTAAACTTTCTATAGCAGCATCAGTACTAGTACTATATCTTGATTGAAATCTTACGTGTCCTGTAGTAGCAGAACTAACGCTTAACACTTCATAGTTTTGATTAGGAAGTCCAGCATAACCAATATATAAAACTGTTGCAAAAACACTAGGTATAGCGTCTAAGTAAATCCATAAAGATCTAGTTCTGTCTTGTACGGATCCTAAACCAGATGTAATACTTAAATATTCACTAGGAGATGCTGCGGGATCAAAATCAGCAGAAAAGGATACACCACCAAAAGGCGAATTAGCAACAAATGGTACCCCATTATTATTTGTTAAATTTAATGAACCACTACATGAATCATTACCCGAAAGAAACATAGTATATAAAGCTACATTACTAGCAGTATCCGGAAATGTACATGAAGCTATATAGCCTGTAGGTATTACAGTACCAGATGTATTAATACTTGTTGTAGTGTCATTTGGAAAATCTAAAAGTTCTGGTGTTGTTATCTTTGTTAGTGACATATTATATTAATTAAGGACATGAAATTTCATTATATAATTGTGATATCTGAGTTGAAGTTAATACAGATTCAAAAAGTCTAAATTGACTAATCGACCCATTCAATCCTTGTCTAGTATAACCTGTATCTCCATACCCTCCCATCATATCATAAACCGACGCTGTTCCTGCGGTAAATGATCCACTTACACTAGCAACTAGTTGATTATTTAACCATAATTGGATACCATCTGTTGTACTTCTTGTAGCTACAATATGATACCACGTATTTAAATCTACTATTCCACTTTCAGCTGTTTGAATTTGTCCTGCTCCAGGTCCCCAACTTTTCCATGCTATTGTATTACCTGCGAGTTGGTGATCTGTAGCTAATGTCCAATATGAATTTGACCATCCTGACCATATATATCCATAACATAAAGGATTACTACTACACGCACTATAACTTGCATAAGAATCTTGTTTTAACCATAAAGAAATACTAAAATCTGAAGTATTATAATTAACTCCTAATCCGGAAGACCAACCAAGTTTACTATAACCTAAAGAACTGGATGTTCCAAGTGCAGTCCATCCTCGTTGATCAAATTTTCCTGTGGAATTATAATAAATATTTTGAATAAGATCAGGTGTTGTATTTCCACACGAATCTATAATATTTCCGTCAAATGTGTATAAACATCGAGCTGTAGTAGGATAATTACATACAGAAGTTGTGCAATCAGTAAAATCTTTCCAACCACCGGAATTAAAATGTTCCATTTGACCTAAAGTACTATTGTACCTTAACATACCTATTTCTCCTCCTGGAGGTCCACTATTTTCAAAGGATATATTTCCTGTTCCTCCTTTAAATACTAATGTATCAGTACCAACAGTTGGACTGTCTACAAATTTAGTTGTTAAATTAGTGTTAGTAAGTTCTAACACTTGTGAAGCTGTTAGTTCATTATCATAAACTCTAAGATTATCTAAATTACCATCTAATACTTTAGTAGGATTTCCTGGCAAACTAGGATAATTAGCCGTAAGACCGTTAGTTTTATAGTTACTATCAGTATAAGTAATAAATGTTCCAGGCCAAGAAGGATTATATGTTTCTTGTTGTCCGTTTATATAAAACTTTATACCATTAGTAGCACTTCCTGTAAGACATATATGAGACCATTCATTTAAATTAATTCTTCTTACAGACGTAGTTTGTGGAGATTCAATATATACGCCTGGACTAGGAATTACCGAATAATTTAATGTTAACTCTTTATCAAGAAAAATTGATAGATAAATATCATCTAGAAGCTTAATAAAGTTATCTCCTCCAGAATATCCACTTCCCGATGGTCTAGTTTTTGGATTTATCCAGACAGAAATACTAAATTGTCCAGCTGTCCTTATTTTAGTCGTTAATCCTGAGGGAATGCCATTAACATAAGTAGTTGAACCATTAAGAGATAAAGAATAAGTACCAAATTTTGGAGCAGGAGATGATGTTGGAAAACTTGTATTAGCCTCAGAAGTTGGATTATAGCTATTACTACTTGAATCATTTGTATTATTCTCAAATTGATATAAAGCTTGGCATCCTGCTCCTGCGGGAAAATCTACGACAGCAGAATTATCCGCGGTATTTACACCTCCAACTAATGACCCTGTAATTGTATATCCAGTTACTTCGTTATTATCATATTGTAAAATTACAACACCAGATCCTCCACCTCCACCAAGCGATTCAGCATTACCATCTCCACCACCGCCACCACCAGTATTATCACTTCCACTTGTAGCAGTAGTTCCTGATTGACCACCAGCACCGCCACCGCCATCTCCTCCAGTTCCTTTAGTACCACTATAAGCACCACCACCGCCACCACCAGAAATATATACATCAGTTCCCGATATATCCCCTATACCTGCTGTGGTTGCATTAGTATAATCTATAAATCCATTTATATTTGTACCAGAACCTCCAGATCCACCATTACCTGAGGGACTATTTGCTCCGTTACCACCCGTTCCATTAGTGTCTAAGAATGGTTCACCACTACCACCACCACCAGCACCAGTAGAATTATAATATGTACTTCCAGTTCCGCCAGTTCCACCAGCATTTCCTTGACTATTTAAAGAACTTCCTGCAGCACCGCCATTTCTTCCACCTCCACCACCAGAACCTCCATCTATACCAAACCCTGTTCCAGCACCACCGCCACCGCCACCGATAGCTCTAATACCATTAAACCCGGAATCATCACCGTTTATTCCATCATAACCATTAGTTGTTGTACCACCGTTACCACCATCTCCTACGGTAAGAACAGTAGGTGTTCCATGATAAACTGTAGTTGTACCCGTAACATAACCCCCAGCACCACCACCACCAAGACCATCACCGGTAGCTGAACCATTAGTACCACCTCCACCGCCTCCTCCAACGATTACATATTCAATAGATGAAGAAACTACTGGTTGCTGAGCAGTTGTACCAGCACATCCTTTTAAAGCGTTGGTAGAACCTAATTGATTTAAATCGGCAAGATCGTTAATTACTTTTGTTATCGCCATATTTTATTATTTAAGATGCAAAACACATGAATAAATATTCAACCCCAGCATCATTACAACATATAGTACTATTTCTATATTGAAAACCATCGTTATAAAAATTAACATCATAATTAGAACTAGTATATTCTGAATCAGATGAATTAGCACCTAATATTATATCTCTTGGATTGTTCGTACTTCTTTTATTATCAAATATATACCACCATCCAGTTGTAGAAACCGGTTTTGTCATTAACCATGCCGGTTCAAAGCCTGTATAAATTTTCGGTGAGTCAGTAGCACTACCTGTTCCAGTATAACTTCCTATTAGTGAATAACCTGGAACTGAATGCCAAGCATATGTAACTAAAGGATAACTAGCACCAGAACTCATAGTTTCATATATTAATGTACTATCTGCGGAGTAATGAGGACTAGAAGCCATTGCTGCGGTGGTATTTAATTGAAGATATTGCCAACCACCGGTATTTGAACCTCCACTATAACCTGCTGGTTTAAATATACTATCCCATCCATAACTATAATTAAGCATTTTATTTGTTACAAAATCAGGTTCTTGATTTAAACCATGAGACCAATTAAAACAGGGAGGATTTGATGTACCACAAATTCCAGAGTCATACTTAGTAATAGAAAACCCATACTCTGTGCTAACTGAACATGCATTAGGTGAAATACTACCTGCATTCATTCCTGCTGCAGCAGCTGTTGCATAACCTACACCATCTATATTAAAAGTATTAGAATTTCCACCAGCTTTCCATGACCACGAAACATATTCTTCTCCACTAGCATTTACATCACCAGCAGAAGCTGAACCTATTTCAAAACCGCTAGCAGTAGGCGTTACACTTCCATAAGGATTCCAACTACCATAATCTGTTGAGTTAGTTGAAATCATATTTGTAGCACCTCTTACAGAATCATATACAGCATTAAATTTTCCGTTTGTATCTCTACCTTTTATCCAAATTAAATCGGGTTGAAAATTTAAATTTATATTATCTGCTCCTCCATTTCCAGTATATAATGCTGTACCAAAACCATTTGATGCTACCACACCTGCATCTTGCCCAGTTTGTTGTAAAGCTCTCCAACCTTTAGCGCCAGTATATATTTCCATGTTACCGGTTGTAGTATTTTCTCTCATAGTACCTATAGCAATATCCAAATTAAGGCCACTAATTGTTCCCGTTCCTGCAGTAAAAGTTGTATATTTATCATCTCCAACAGTTCCATTTAAAACTCCAGTTGTTAATCCTGCACTGGCAACTAAAGTATACTTAGATGCATATCTTAAAATAACTATACCAGAACCTCCATCACCTCCATTACATGATCCACTAGCACTTCTTGAACCACCACCACCACCACCTCCAGTGTTAGCAGTTCCATTACCCCCATTAACAGCAGCTGTAGTAGACCCATCACTTTGACCACCATTTCCTCCAGTTCCAGCAACTCCAGCACCTCCAAGACCAGTAGTAGCAGGAGTACCAACATTATAAACAAAATCACAAACACCACCACCACCTCCACCAGCATATAATACTGCGGTTCCAGTTATACTATTAGATAAAGCAGCGCCACCTTGACCATCAGTTCCAGTAAATGTTCCACTTGATGGAATAGATCCTAAACTACCACCTGGTTGACCAACTCCTCCGGCGCCTCCGCCACCACCACCAATATCACTTGGATCAGAACCTGTACCTCCATTATTTCCTTGTGGGGGAATACCATTTCCAGGGGTAACAGCAGTTCCTCCTGAAGCACCACCGCCAGATCCACCATTAGCACTATTTCCAGCACCTGTATTTCCAGCACCCCCACCTCCTGTAGCTGTTATATTGTCAAAAACAGAATCAGTCCCATTACCTCCAACATCGGTACTTCCTTCACCAATTGTACCTGCCCCTCCAGTTCCTACAGTTATAGTTAAATTTGTAGTGGCAATCATATCTGTAGTTCCACTTAGTAAACCACCGGCACCACCACCTCCGCCACCAGAAGAATTACCAGCACCTCCGCCACCACCAGCAACAACTAAATATTCTATTTGTCTTTCAGCTGTAGTACCTTTAGGCATCTTTAACGCATTTGTATCCGCGCTAAGATCTATAGTATCGGTTGATATTTTGGTTAAAGCCATTTTATATTATACTGTTGTTACAAATTCTATTCCATTAGCAGCTGTTACAGGTGGAATTGCTGTGAATGTTACGGTACCACTTGCGGCTGCAGTATAAGAGTAAGTTGATTTTTGTTGATATACACCGGATATATAAATATCAATATTATCTTTACTACCTACAGTTAAAGCACCTGTTACACCTGTAAAAATATTATTTAGACCATCTCCTGTTTTAACTTCAACTCCTCTTGTCACACCTCCACCAGCAGTTCCACTACTAGCAGCTGTTATTCTACCTTGTTGATCTACTGTTATATCTGCAGTAGTATAACTTCCGGGAGTTACTACTGTATCGTCTAATTTTACTTCTACATTTGGTGCTGCTGTTGTACCTGTTAAAGTTGTTGTTATTCCTGTACCACCGGCAATATCTACTGTAGCTGCTGTATCTACAGTTAAATTAGCGCCAGAATCTGCTTGTAATGTCCAATCATAAGCAGCTGGTACATTAGCCCAAGTTCCATCTTGTTTTAAAAATTGTCCAGCAACTCCACCAGATATACCTAAAGTTAAAGTACCAGAACTAGTAATTGGACTACCTGTAATAGAAAATGCTCCAAAAGCACTTACATCCATACCTACAGATGTTACAGTACCAGCAGCTCCGGTTTGAAAATAAGTTTTAAGATCAGATAATGCAATATCTTTAACATTGTTATCATCAGCATCACTAATAAGCATGCTATCTCCATCGGCTGCTGCAGTTATAGTAGTAGCAGGTGCTAAAACAATATTATCAGTTCCCGCAAAATCAGGACTAATTGTTATATTACCTGTTCCAGCAGATGTTGTAAGTCCTGTACCCACAGCAACTTGAGTTACCCCTGTATTTTCAATTGTTAGTTTATTTGGTGTTCCAGCTGTTACAGTAGTACCTATACCAGTTCCTCCTTCATATTCTACTCTTAATGTATTTGTTACATTAACTGTTGTTGCATTATCACCTTCTAATACCCAATATTGTGCAACACCACTTGGAACTGCAATCCATGAACCTGTTCCATCTAAATATTGACCCGCAACACCACCAGCTGGAAGAGATATCCAACCAGATCCATTATCTGTAAAATAAGTATTATCAAATCCTGCAATACCAATAACCGCTAGCGCTGAAGTATTAGCTGTTGCAAGATCTACATTTCTTTGAATTTCTGTCCAATCTGCCTCTGTTGTAGGATTATCTGTATTAGCAATTAATAAATCTCCTGGTTCTAAAGTAATTGTCCAAAATCCAGTTGCAGTACCCGCGTGTGTAACAGCATAAGTAAATCCTTGTTTTATACTATTAGGACTAGTTGTTAAATCTGGTACATTAGTATTTGCATTATAACCACCTTGATAAATTAAAGTACCTGAACCTGTTATAGATGTATCTACATAATTTTTAGTTGCAGCTTCTTGTGGGTTAGTAGGATCAGTAACATTTTCAATTATATTACTACCCATACTATATGAACCACTTGCTGCTGATAAAGCATTAATTCCAAGACCAGTAACGTATGCTGTTATATCACTACCTTTAGCTAAATTATTTCCACTATTAGCAGTTGGGTCACCAGTAATTGCATTAACTACTGGACTTACGCTTGGAGTACCTGTAATAGTAATAGTATTTACGTCACCACTACTTACATCGGTAACTGTTCCTGATGTAGGAGAACTTGCTACTATTTCTATTTCTCCTGAACCTAATCTAGTTAAACCAATATTTGTACCGGCAGTTAATTGTACTAATGATGAAGATCCAGTAGTAGCTGTTAAATTAAGCGCTACATTACCACCACCTGCATCACTTGCATTAATATCATATGTATCTCCAACTGAAGTAGAATTTACCCATTGTACCGCTGCTGCACCTTGTGATTGTAATATTTGACCAGCTGTACCCGGACCTCCATTAGCGCTAAGAGTTCCTGTTATAACAAGATTAGTAGAAGTTGCTGTACCTGATAAAAATAAATCTTTCCATCTACCTGTTCCTGTAACGCCTAAATCATAAGTTGCATCTGCAAATGGTGCAAAAGTTTTAGCAGAAGTTATGGTAGTACCTCCTGAAGTTTCTTCAAAAGATGAATTACCAAGAGTTGAAGTACTAGTCCATATAGGTATTTTATCAGTACTCCCTGCAAGCCCTCCTAATTTACTATTAAAAATAGTCCAATCAGTAGAGGATAAATAACCATCAGAAGTAGAACCAGCTTGTGGAATTCCCACTGTACCGCTCCCAGTTATAGTGCCACCAGTTAATGGAGCTGTAAATTGAATAGATGTAACTCCAATCCCACCTACACTTTTAATATATGCTATAAGATTATCTATCGAATAGCTTTTAGTTGTATTTTTCTTTTTGCCATTAACCTCAACCGTAGAAGTTCCTACTAAAAGATCTGTACCTTGTATATTGGTTTCACTGGGATAACTATAAATTATTGCCATTGTTAATTTTTTACTATATTAATTGTAATGTTCCTGTTATTGTTGTTACTACTGTTTGAGAACCATTTATAGTTCCTGCTGCTTGTACAATTGTAGGTCCTGCTGCCCACGAGTAAGCAGTTGGATCTACAATAGAAATTGCTGTAGTAAAACTATATGTTAAAGATGATGCTACAAGCGTTGATTGTGTTGCACCTGTTACGTCACCTGTTAGATTATATGCTGAAGCTGGTCCTCCTTGAATATCTGTTACTACTAAAAGAGTAGCTTTAATTTCCGGGGTTGGTACTGCCACAACTTCCCCAGCTAATGTCATAGTAACATTTGTAGAAGCTGCAGAAGGTATTGTACCACTTGTTACATTTCCACTTACAGGAGTAGAAAAATAATATCCCGCTTGAGGAGTAGCTATTACTTCAAATGAATAAGGTTCACCTTCAATACCACTTTGTGTTTTAGGTGCTGGTGTATCTCCACTTAAAATATAACCTGTACCTGTACCTGTTCCATCTGGACTTACAATGCCATTAGTAATTGTAGTTAATACAACATCATTAGCACTAACTGGTCCAGTTGCTATAATATATAATGTATTAGGATCTGGAGTAGGTAAAGCAAGATATTCAGAATTTTGTAAACTCACTACATTCATAACTTTTGCAGTAGTAGTATAAGTATCAGTATTGTTTTTTAGCGCAGGCTCATCCGCATCATCTATATATTTTTGTACTTTAGGCAGCGCGCTTATAGGAATTTCACCAAGCGTAGTTGTTTTTACATCATTTGATGATATTTTATTAAATGCAATTATATCATCTGAAGTAGCTAAAGTAAGAGAAGATGAATTTAAAATGTAATTATTAGATCCACTATATGAAACACCGATCACTGGATTAGTAGTTAAAGTTCCAGAATCTAATACTAAACCATCACCTGGAATTATGCTCTGTACAGTACCAGGATTATTTGTGGCATTAATTGTAACATTCCCTACGCCGGTTGTTGGTGCTAAAGTTACATTGGTTCCAGCAACTAAAGATCTTACGCCAGTATTTGAAACAGTTACATCACCTGTTGTTGCATCAATTCCAATCCCTGTTCCTGCTAAAATACTAGATACACCTCCTGTAGCTGCTGGTATTTGAATTGTTATATTATCACTTCCATCATTGGTTACTGTTACTCCTGCACCTGTAAAATTAAATGAACTTACTTCATTGGTTATTACACTACCCTCATCTAATACAGGTAAAGTAATTACTCCAGATGTAGAAGCAGGCATCCATTTATTATCTCCTCTTAAAAATGTACTACTAGATGGAGTACCTGTTGCAGATAAGGAAGCTATTAATGTGCCAGAATTCAAAATAGGACCGCCCGCCATATCTATAAAAGTAGAATTTGCTGTTGAAACCTCAGTTACAGTTCCATCATTTGCATCTGCTGTAACTAAAGCTGCTAAACTACCAATGGTAAATGTTTTTGTAGGTTTACTATCATTACCTATTGAAGTTCCTAATAACAAATCTGAAGTTGTTGGTGTTCCTTCGAGTGGATAACTATATATTATTGCCATGTGTTTTTATATTTCTGATATTTCTAATTTCATATATTTTGTTGTTGCAAATGTCCTTACAAGCCCTGTGAAAGTATAAGTTGGCCAACCTCCTGTGCCATCTAAATTATGTATATCTTGTGTTGCTAAAAAAGGTATATTTTTTACTTCTGTATAACTAATGCCATCATCTGAAACAGAAAATTTAAAATACCCATCAAAAGCTGCTTCAGTTTGAGCAGGTGATGTTCTGGTAATTATCCATTCCACTGCTCCAGCATCTCCATATTGAATAGAAAAACTAGGACTTGTTGTGCCAGGAGTGGTTTGAGTAATACTCATTTGTCCAGAACTAGAACCAGTGCCATCTAAATAACTTCCATCTGAATTTAATCCTTTTATATATACTTCATATGTAATATTTTCTACATCACCTCCATCTACTACTTGTCCTAAACTAGAAATTACTGTTAAACGTGCACTGCTACGAGATAACGGCCCTGTAATTGATAATGTTTCTACTTTTGGATCACCTTGAGTACCGGTTCCTGAAGCTGCAGGCGTTGTACCAAAAGTTCCGCTTAATGTAGCACCAGGAGTAATAGTATATGTATTACTTGCTTGATTCCAAAAAGTTCCAGCGTCGTTAACAACACTAATTGGAGCATAACTATAACTTTCTCCTATAGCCCCGTTAATTTTTTGTTGACCCGCAGTACAGGCCGGCGCAAAAGAACATGGAGCGTTTGGAGTAATTGTTAAATTAGCTATACTTACGGGATTAAAACCACCGCTAAAAGTAACTCCTGTTGATGCCGCAGTATAAGCATCAAGCATTCTATATTCAAGAGGTTTAGCAGCTGGATCATTACATAGTAAAGCTTTTGCATATACAGTAACTGTATTACCAGTTGTTAATGTAGCAATAACTTTTAAATCTGCGGGTGTTAATGCAGCGCCTGATGCATCTTCATACGTAAGTGCTGATGTAATTGTATAATCTGGAGAACTAGCTGTTAATGTTTGAACTCCCCAAGTAACAGTTTCATTATATCTAGCTATTACATTATCTCCTTGTCCTGCTAATCTAGTTGGAGTAGCTACTATCATTGGACTTAAATTATAAGAGTCAGCTGGAGCTACGCCTGATCCTTGACAACTACCTGTTGTATCAAGTGTTATTCTTGAAGTATCAACTACAATATTTGCAGGATATTCTACATAATCCCAAGTAGCATCAATATTGTGAGTAACAGTGATAGTAGTAGAAGGTGCGGTTGTTGTAATTGATCCACTGGCCCACGCTGCTCCCCATGCTCCCCCATCATATGTTGGATTTACACTCCATTTATATGTATTTGTATCTTTTATTTTTATAAGTGGTCCAAATGAATAATTATATGGAAGTGTTGTTGAATATCCACTTGCGGGATCAAAAGCGCCAGGTAATGCGTGTGATGTATCATATTCCCAAACTGTATTTAATCCATCTGTGATATTTCCTTGTAAATTAATGTCAAGTAAAGCTCTTACACTTGGAATAACAGGGCAAGTAATTGTACCAGTTATTGCTATAGTAGCTGTAGAATTTGCAGAACCTATACTTCCCGCCGTCCCAAAAGCAGGACCCATACCACTGTAACTAGTACCTGGAGCAAAAATTAAAGTAGTTAAAAAATCATAAGGTGTGCCAGTAGGCCCTGTAATTGATTGTGGCAGGGGAGGATCAAAACTATAAGAACTATCACATGGTCCACCATTTACTATTAAACCTGAAACATCATATTCTGCTGTAACTGTAAATTCCCCTGTTTCCCCAATTATTATATATAAAGTATTAGGATCTTTAGTAGGTATTGTATTATATTGAGATTGAGTTAAAGTAACTGCATATTTAGCAACAGCTGTAGTGTTATAAGTGTCATTGTTATTTAATACTTTATGTTCATCTCCACTGTCTATATCTTCCTTAACCTTGACTAACATGTCTTGGGTAAAATCTCTTGGTTGTGTATTTTTTACAATACTAGAAGTTGTTTGATTAAATGATATTTCATCATTAAGACCAATATGTGCATTGCTACCTATTGATTCTATAATATTACCAGTTCCTGAGTAAGATACTGCTAATTTACCCAATACAGGTTCAGTTAAGCCAGGACCACTTGAAAATCCAGTAACAGTACCAGGATTTGCAGTTGAACTAATTTTCACATTATCACCACTTGTTGCACTTAATGTTATATTACCTCCCGCTTGAACTTGTGTTACTCCTTCATTTGTAATTGTAACTGCACCAGTGGGTCCGCTCGTTGAGATTCCACCCCCAGGTATTATATTATTTGCAACTGCATTTGGCCCTTCGATCTTAACTGTGACAGCATCTAAAAAATTTGAAGCAACAACTCCGCCGTCTGTAAAGTCTAAAGTTACTGCTCCTCCACCCACTGTTGTAATATCGAAACCTTCCTTTCTAATTGGAAGTTCTTCAGGTACTGGTCCGGGTGTAGACCATGTGCCATCACCTCTTAAATAAGTATTTCTTGAAGCGGTACCAGTAGCGGATATAACAGGGGTAATAACACCCGTTGTTGTAATTGCTGGTATTGCAATTCCGCCTTTGGTAAGTCCTAAATTTACAAATGGTGAACTCGTGGTTTTAATAGATGATACCGTACTTACCCCTTTAGCGGCAAGTATAACAGCAGAAATCTCACTAACTGGAATGTTTCTTGTGACATTTTTCTCACTAACATCTACACCGATTAAATAATCAGAGGCTGTGAGTGTTCCTGCCGGGTACTTATCTATTATTGCCATATTTTATGAATATACTTCTATATCGCCTAAATATATTTTTACTACTGTTTGGGATCCTATGAAAACTCCAGTAGGAGTTAAACTCCCTAATCTAATATCTACTGCCATGATTTATGATTTTTTTGTAGAGCTCAAGCTAACATGCTTACTTGTTCTCAAAGCTCCTTCTCTCTTGTATTGTAATGGTTTTATTTCTGTGGAAGCTGTAATTTTAGGTTTAATTACACCACGTGGTTTTGGTGCATCTCTATGAATATCCAATCTCGTTGCCTGATATTTTCCTCCTGAAAAGCTTTTCATTAAAGCTCTAGTCTTATCTACTTTATGTTTATTTAATATTGTAGGGTCTGGAGTATTTATAATTGGAACAAATTTTTTATTCTTTTGCATTTCTTTTACATGATGCTTAGGTAGTTCTTCATGTCCTGGTTCATGTTTATTAAAAGGAGAACGAGATGTTCCAGTCTTATAAAAAGGTGGTTGTTCTTTCATGTTTGTTATATTTAAAGTGTATACTTACTATATTCACACGAAATTGTCATTTTTTACGCATAAATCAGTATATTTACATAAGTGTGACATTAGGGTACTACTTAACCTATCTTTATTAGCTATTGTCACTATTTACCTCGTATTTAGTTTGTAAGATATATTGGGGTTTTGTATTTCACCTATCCTCCTGATTATCAACCCGTTACCAAAATGGTTTTCATTTAGGCCCACGGACCCCTTTTTGTCATAATTTTATGAAAAGTTTTCGGCTTTTTCTGTACATGTATGAAAATGTTTAGACTATATAACTAAAACTAATTCTTTATCT
>Ga0315331_10000135_pt1 | contig 43602 bp, 34 predicted proteins | sample M160m34915metaG_FD_203456 | JGI IMG/M metagenome (GOLD analysis project Ga0315331, IMG submission 203456) | Ammonia-oxidizing marine archaeal communities from Monterey Bay, California, United States - M1 60m 34915 | ecosystem: Environmental > Aquatic > Marine > Intertidal zone | place: USA...
CCTTGTTGAGCAGGACGATTGTGCCGAACTACGATCCCTGCTGGAGGAGGAAACTGGCGGCCGAAAGTTGCTTCGATTACTGATTACAGGACCGCTTAGTCTGGAGGAGACTCTCGCACAGCCATCCATGATCGACTTCGCACAACGGATTCGTACTCACGTCTTTCTGCAGCCGCTCCGCTCCGATGAGTCTGTGCGGTACCTTGACCTGCAGATCAGTAATTCGGGTGGCACACTGGGAAGCATCTTTGAGCCTGAAGCCGTTGAGAGAATTGCGGCAGCAGCAGACGGAAGTCCTCGTTGTCTGAGTCTGCTGGCTGATGAATGCCTGGTTGTCTGCAATGAGATGGCTTCTCGTCAACAGGCACAGTCTCGAGTCGAAGACGACGGCACCCAGGCAAGCACAAATCAATTGAACTCCCGTGTATCAGCCGTCGTTGTAACCGAAGCGTTACAGCGATTGCAGCATCTGCCGTACGCCTGGAACGCGTCGGCATATGTTGATGACCAGGAAGATGGTCACGAGGACGTTCCCGTCACGGAATCTTCCGTCGAATTCATCTCCTCCGGCGATTCCTCGTCATCGAACGGAGTCATCGAAATCGGCAGCGCCGGTGAATCCGCATCGTCAGCCACAACGAGTTCCAGCGCCAGCGAGGGCGTTGTTGAAATTGGATTCGGGGCACCGTCTGCCGATCACTCACCCGTCGATATTGTGCCGCGGACGTCCGAAGCTCTGAATTCGGACGCGGACGAAACGCCATTCCGTTCCGCAGATGCCGATCTTGAGCCTGACTCCTGCGAAACAGACGATCTTCCAGTTGGTACCGTCGAGATCAGCTCTGTCGAATTCTTCGATCGCACGTCTGAATATCCGGAATTCGAGCCCAACGTTCCTCCGAAGGGAACAGACGACAACGCGATTGTGGATACTGCAAATGCCGAAACATCGGCTGTAAACATCACCGCGGGATATGACGATACCCGTAACGATGCGATGAACGCGCCGGCCGCGACCTTTGAGGGCGGTAACGACCACGACGATGCGTCCGACCTACAGAGTCTTGAACATCACCTCGGACCTGCCGGCGGTCCCCTCACCAGTGGCGGCAAGCACGAGAAATACGTCGAAGCTGATGTCACACTGGCCCCGACTGCTGTTCCGGTGGTTGCACAATCAGATACAGCCGAAGAGCTGTTCAGTCATTATTTACGCTGGAAACCGGCCGGAAGATGGCCCGCACCGAGCGCGACACGCGCACGCTCAACAGGCCCGACGCAGGCTGAACCGGTCTTCGATCGATATACCTGGTGCGAACTGGGTCGGTCTGTTGGTCCGGAGCAGCTGCAGCGGACTCATCTGGTTGAGACATCCCTGACTCCCGTCTGGCCTCCGGACATTTCCGGCGTATCGCCGGCATCTTCGATTCCAGTCCTCGAATGGAACGAAGAGCAGACGGAGTCCGTCCAGATACACCCCGTCACTGCAATAGCGGTTTCCCCTGTGATTGACATCGACGCACCGTTGCCGAACCTGGAAGCGGAATACCTGGATCAATCGATTGATTACGTGCAACAGCTAATCGCAGAAGCGGCGGCGTCTGACGCGCTGCCACCGGGTGGAGCGGGGGCTGTTTTCGCAGAAGACATTCAGGAAAGCGACACGACGTGGATCGACGGTCAGCTCATGAGGCAATTCGAAGCGAGCGGCAAGCCGACTGAAAACGAGGTACCGGCGGACGCCGTCTGCATGAATATTGGAACTCCGATTGACGACACGGACGCGGTGATTGAATTGCCGTCTGCCGAAAACGATCTGACACAAACAGATCAGCCCGCCGCAGCCATTGTCGATGACAACGCAAATGACAGCGACGAGCAGATCCTGTTACCCATCTCCGACAGTGTGGCAGCGACATCTGCGCGTTCAACGGAGAGGGAGGCCCAGGAGTCGAAGCTCAACACAACGAAATCAAAGGAAACTGATCGTTTGCTGACTTTGCTTTACACCATGGATGACGTCCAGAAGAACAGAGGCACTGTCAGTCCGGGCGATTCACCAACCGTGACAGACAACAGCCCGGTTGATAACAGCGACACCATGACCGCACAAATCGCTTCCCTCGGCAGCAACTCCCCTGGAAGCACAGAGCCTCCCGGCCACACAGTCACTTCGCTGCCCCATGGTCGCAGGCAGACTGTCCAGACCAATGACGAAGTTGTACACGTCGCCTTCCGTGAAGACGGTTACGCTCCAACACTGCTGAATCAGGCCCGCGACCGTGTGATTTCCATCATACCTGCCCAGGAGATGCTGCGGCCCGCAGCGGGCGCAGAGAGTGTCGCACTGCCAGTTCCGGAACCGATCTCTAAGGATGTCGCAACAGAAGGCCAGAAGGACGTGCCGTGTATCTCCGTGCTGGGTGATTCACTCGGCACGGACGTTCCGGAAATACTGCCGAAGCCACCGGGGCACAGCACAGAACCTCGATTTGCACAATTGTTTACGCGATTGCGTCAACAGCGAACGTCTGGCATCTAGCGGCAGCAAAACGCGACTCATCGTTTCTGCTGATCCTCTGTCCTTCATAGACACGCGAGACACAGACGACGATAATATGAGGCTGTCTGTAAATTCGCAGACGGTCCGGTTGCCCCGCAAGTTTTCAATGGTTCGAATTGGGTGGACAAAGTGAGCACGGATTTCGGACTCAGTCGTAACGCGGAATCGACCTCCGCTGCTGCAGGCAACACATTTGACCTGCCGGCTGACCGGACGACGCTGTATCGCCACCTGGGAGCGCACATTGTCGATGACGGTGTTCGCTTTGCCGTGTGGGCCCCGAATGCCCAGGAAGTGTCCGTCATCAGTGACGGCAACGGATGGACGCCTGGTCGCGACTGGCTGAATTCCAGCGACACCGGAACGTGGGAAGGCTTCGTATCCGGTGCGATTCCGGGGACGCGCTACAAGTATGCCATCAAAACAAAACTCGGACAGATCATTGAGAAAGCTGATCCGTTTGCCTTTCATTCCGAATTGCGGCCAGGTACGGCGTCCGTCATCTGGAGCTTGCGGGACTTTCAGTGGCACGATTCAGAATGGATCCAGCGACGCGATTCAACCAACTGGCTTGAAGCGCCAGTGTCGGTCTATGAACTGCACCCGGGATCATGGAAGCGTCCAAGGGACGGTCGCCAGTTTCACAACTACCGGGAACTCGCTCACCAGCTGACGGAATACATTGCTGAAGCCGGCTATACTCACGTACAACTGATGCCCGTGACAGAGCACCCCTTCGATGGTTCGTGGGGCTATCAGACGACGGGCTATTTTGCGCCGACCAGTCGTTTCGGGCAGCCTCATGATTTTCAGTACTTCGTGGACTATCTGCATCGGCACAATATAGGAGTGCTGCTGGACTGGGTGCCCGGCCATTTCCCGACGGACGGATACGGACTGGCACAATTTGATGGAACTCACCTGTACGAACACGCCGATCCGCGCCTCGGGTATCATCCCGACTGGAATACCCTGATCTTTAACTACGGTCGACGAGAAGTTTCCGAATTCCTGTTGTCCAGTGCACGGTTCTGGTGCGACGTCTACCACGTGGACGGGCTGCGAGTCGACGCTGTCGCGTCAATGTTATACCTGGACTATTCACGGGACTCCGGACAGTGGATTCCCAATCGTCACGGTGGTCGCGAAAACCTGGAAGCGATCGATTTCCTGCGTGACTTCAACAGCGTGCTGCACGCCGAATTCCCTGGAATTCTGACTGTTGCCGAAGAATCGACGGCTTGGCCTGGTGTTTCTCGCCCTGTCTACACGGGCGGCCTGGGGTTCACTATGAAATGGGACATGGGATGGATGAATGACACCCTGCGTTTCATGCGGCGGGACCCCATCCACCGTGTCTGGCATTTGAATGACCTGACATTTCGTGGTGTCTACGCATTCAGCGAAAACTTTATGCTGCCGCTGTCGCACGACGAAGTCGTACACGGTAAACAGTCGTTGCTTTCGCAGATGTCCGGAGACGAGTGGCAGCAGTTTGCCAACCTGCGACTGCTGTACGGAATGCAGTATGCCACCCCCGGAAAAAAACTGCTGTTTATGGGGTGCGAATTCGGGCAATGGGACGAATGGAATCACGACGGTGAAATCGACTGGACGCTGCGAACCTTTGATACACACGAAGGCATCCGTCGTCTGGTCTGTGACCTTAACCGACTGTACCGTGAACATTCAGCACTCCATGCCAGTGACACTCATTCGGATGGGTTTCGCTGGGTTGTGGGTGATGACACCACAAACTGCGTCCTGGCCTTCGTGCGCCAGACCGTCGACCTGTCAGAACGCCTGGTTGTTGTCGTCAACCTGACGCCCACTCCACATACGGACTATCAAATCGGTGTTCCGGTCAAAGGTTTCTACAAGGAACTGCTGAACACTGACGCCAAATGGTACGGGGGATCCGGTATCGGGAATCAGGGCGGTGTGTATGCCAAAGATACCGCGTCCCACGGTCACGAACAGACGATCGAAATCCAGATTCCGCCGCTGAGCCTGACGATGTTGAAGTGCGTACACGGAAACCAGGACCAGGTGGAAGACAGCAGCCAATCAGAGTGACCCGTAAGTCACCAACATAATGAAATTCAGTCACGGAGTGACTGCAAGCAGCAGACCTCCCCGCACCATCGTGCACCAAGATTCCTCATTCGATGCAGCACTGGAAAGACGGTTTCGATGCCGATCGACACACCGGAGTGGGTGCAGGACGCTGTCTTCTACCAGATCTTCCCCGATCGGTTCGCACGCAGCGGCCGGGTCACAGCGGTACAGCACCTTGAACCCTGGGACACCGCCCCGACGGCCCATGGATTTAAGGGGGGAGACCTGTACGGCGTCACGCAGAAGCTCGATTATCTGCAGGATCTGGGTGTCACGGCAATCTATTCCTGCCCTGTCTTTGCCTCGGCCTCTAACCACAGGTATCACACCTTTGATTACTACAACGTCGATCCGCTGCTGGGCGGCAATGACGCGCTGCGTGAGTTGCTCGACAGTGCCCACCAGCGCGGCATGAGGATTGTCCTTGATGGTGTTTTCAATCACGCCAGTCGCGGCTTTTGGCAATTTCATCACGTGCTGGAAAACGGAGCTGCATCTCCGTACCGGGACTGGTTTCACTTTGATCAGGACCGCCTTCAGGGACGCAAACCGTTTCAGCCCTATCCGTCCGATCAGGCCGCTCGCTCTCTCGCGGATGGTCAGGGTAGTTTCGATGCCATCGGGTACGGCGCCTGGTGGAACCTGCCGGCACTGCCAAAATTCAATACTGACTGCCCCGAAGTTCGTGAATTCCTGTTGTCGGTTGCAGAGCATTGGGTTGAATTCGGGATCGACGGGTGGCGACTGGACGTCGCCAACGAAATTGAAGATGACGCCTTCTGGCGCGAGTTTCGTCAACGCGTTCGAACGATTAATCCGGAAACATATATTGTCGGTGAGGTTTGGGGAGAAGCGCAACACTGGCTACATGGTGACATGTGGGACGCCGTGATGAATTACCAGGTCACGGCAGCGTGTCTGGCATTCTTCGGCGGCACCCAGCTGGACCTTGAGCAGGTGCGGCAACCGTCCAGCTTCAGCCATGTGCGGCGCTGCAGCGGCCCGGAATTTGCCGCCGAAATCCAGCGAGTGGCCTCAATCTATCCGAATGAAATCACCGCAGCGCAACTGAATCTGCTGGACAGCCATGACATGCCGCGTTTTCTGACCTGTTGCGGCGGCGACAAAGCGGCTCTGAAAATGGCATGGCTCTTTCTATGCCTGATTCCCGGTGCTCCGTGCATCTATTATGGGGACGAAATCGGACTTGATGGCCGACACGACCCTGACTGCCGAAAAGCGTTCCCGTGGCGAACCAATGTCTGGGACATGCAGATCCACACATGGTACCAGAAGTGCATTCAGCTGCGCAAAGACTATCGACTCAGCAGAGCGGAACCGCCGCAGCCTGTTGTAGCTGAAACAGGTACGATCGTCTTCCGGACAGCTGCGGAGTCGGGAACATTGACGTCTGTTTTCAATACCGAATCCAACGAAGTCACCATAGAATTGCCTGCATCTGAATTGACAGATGTCCGCCTCGTTCTGGCCGGCGCTGCGATACCAGAACCGATCAGCAGAAACAACGGACAAATTCGGCTCACGATTTCCCCTCGGTGCAGTGCTGTATTCGCGACTGACGCTGACGAATCATGAATCACTCATCGTCAATTCTGACGTCAGTAAATACCACGTGTTGACACGGCTGCACAACGGCAGAAGTTCGTATTTGCCGCCCCTGCGATTGATGTTAGTGTTGGCCGTCGATCGCCGACTGGTTTTCAGCTGAACCCGGAGTCACTGCCGTTATGCAGCCCCCCTACAGCAACTCACACGATGTATCTTTGTGCCGCATCGACAAACACACATGCGGTGCTTGCTGCTGGGGGGCCAACATCAAGAGGTCACACCTGGTCTCACGGTTACGACGTCAGCGCGATCTTTTCCGCCACATCAGCTCAGCCGGAACGTTGCCCGGACATGCGCGATTGTTCCTGCACGAAATCCTTGCAACACGCGGCATGAACCTGCTGTGGGCCGTGCTGGTTCGGCTGCCGGGGATCGGCAAACGCAGGAAAAAAACGATCGCACAGTCCATCGTATGCCCGTTTATGGGATTCGATAACGATCAGGAGACGTGCGTCGGTTGCATGATTCACCCGACTCGCTTTGAAGGGCATGACGTTCGCAGCGCCGTGGCCTTTGCTCTGTTGCCCGGAATCACCTGCGGTGATGCGAACTACGTGTGTACAGGTTGCACTCGCTTCAACGATATGCCGCACGACCAGACGCAGGTTTTTCTGAATGCAGTGACCGCACTGGACTGGTACGAATACACTCAGACTGTCCGCGCCTTTGCCTGTACTGCGGTGGTACCACGGCCAGAAGCCACCTCGGAATCCAATTGCAGCTAACTTTGACACAGTTCCTGCCCCACCAACAGTAGGTGAGATCCAGACAGGCTTGTTTAATAATCCGGGGCACGAGCAGTCAATGTGCGTGGAATCGACGGATTCCGTCGCCCGGAAGATTCTGCGGACTCATCCTCAACCCAGTATGACTACACACATTGCCCCTTCTTGTGCGGTATCGCCCTAGTGTGTTATAAGGGCATAACCCATGTGTGAATTCCCCCCCCCAATTGGCGCAACGTAAAGTGTTACCACCAGACATGACCTAAGGGTACTTAAACAATGTTAACCAGGGTCCTCGGATCAGCGTTTTCTCTTGTCTGCCCCCTTTTCGTGTTGTTGCAATGTCAGGCCGAAATTCAGTCTTGTGTACCTAAGCTCAATTGCTACTCAACAGAATTCCTGCGGGGCCGCACGTTGAGTGGGCGATGGTGCAGAAACGATCAAATTCCGGAATTTGAAGGAATTCATTAGTGGAAGTCACAGAAGTCCGCATTAAATTGATGGACCACAACGAAGATCGACTGCAGGCATTCTGCTCCATTACGCTGGACGGCGAGTTCGTCGTCCGCGATCTGAAGGTAATTGAAGGGCTGAAGGGTCCCTTCATTGCGATGCCAAGTCGTAAACTCATGATTAAGTGCCCCCGGTGTTCGTGGAAGAACGAAATTCGGGCGCGACACTGCAACGGTTGCGGGACCCGGGTAACGGCCGACACCAACAGTCAGTCACGTTCACGATTATTTGCGGATATTGCCCATCCCATCAATGCATCGTGTCGCGAAAAAATTCAGGTCGCGGTAATTGCAGCTCTGAATTCGGAACGCGAGCAGTCCAGGCTGCCAGACTACATCTGCACATATGACGACATAGAAGACGTCTACGCAGAGAATCCTTCGAACTGAGTCATGCGAGGCCATCGCCACCACGTGGGGCTGACCATCCACTTCGCGCTGAATTCAAAATCAGCGAGCTGTGGTTTCCCTGATGGCTTTCCAACGGAGCCAGTGGTCTGCCAGCACAATCGCGACCATCGCTTCGCCCATCGGTACAAAACGGGGTAGCAGGCACGGATCATGCCGTCCTTTAGTGCTGATGGTTGTGGCACGGCCATCACGCGTCACTGTCGGCTGTTGTTTGGCCAGACTACTGGTCGGTTTCACCGCAGCTCGCAGAACAATCGGCAGGCCGGAACTAATTCCGCCCAGCATTCCACCATGGCGATTTGTCGCGGTAGTAATTTCGCCATCACTGGATTCGAACACGTCGTTGTTCTGGCTGCCTTTCATTTCTGCACATCCAAAGCCGATTCCGTATTCGACCCCCAGTACAGCCGGCAGACTGAACAGAGCTTTCGCAAGGTCCGCTTTAAGCTTGTCAAAGACCGGCTCTCCCAATCCGGCCGGGACTCCCGTCGCGACGATTTCAGAGACTCCGCCGATGGAATCGGTGTCACGGCGAGCTTCGTCGATCAGGTCAATCATCCTGGCGGCAGCATCGTAGTCGGGGCAGCGGACGATGTTGGGAGAACCGTCCGGCAGCTGTTCAACCTGATCGACAGTTACATCCTGCGGAGCCGCAATGTCCGCCGTAACATGGCCAACCTGGCAAACGTAACCGACGACCTGACCGCCGAATTCCTGTTTGATAAGCTTCTTTGCGATGACTCCTGCGGCCACGCGAGCGGTTGTTTCGCGGGCACTGCTGCGACCGCCTCCGCGATAATCCCGAAACCCATAGCGAGCGTCGTAGGTGTAATCGGCATGGCCCGGACGATATTTGTCCTTGATATCAGAGTAATCTCTACTCCGCTGATCGGTATTCCGCACCAGAATCGCGATACTGGTGCCGGTGGTGCGGCCCTCGAACACGCCCGCCAGAATCTCAGGGGCGTCGGCTTCCTGTCGTTGCGTCGTCAGCCGGCTTTGCCCGGGCCTTCGTCGTGCCAGGTCGATCATCAAATCTTCAGCCGAAATCGGTATTCCAGGCGGAACTCCGTCAATGATGACAACATTACCGGGTCCGTGACTTTCCCCGGCCGTCGTGATACGGAAGAATTGTCCAAAAGAGTTGCCGGGCATATTTCTTCAGAAAAACAATGTTGAGTGACCTGTGCCGCATAACGGGCGAGCAATCGCGAAGATTGCCGTTCAGGGAAAAGGTTGACTATCGACGCGCTGCCCCGTGCAGAAAAACGCTTCCTGCCGTCTGACGTTCAGGCACTACTTTATCGACAACCTGAATCAATAACATGCTGCAGCGATACATTTTGTTTTGGTTAGTGGCCTCTTCCGGGGTTGCTTTCTTCTGGCCGGAATTCGGTCTGAGCATTGACCCATTTCACACCGCTGGCGGCTCTGCGATCAATGTGCTGATTGTGCTGACAATGTTTGGTGTGGGTGCTCTGCTTCCGATTGGGGAAGTTGACCAGATTCTGCAGCGCTGGCCAACGGTATTGACGGGCACCTGCATCCAGTATCTCAGCATGCCGCTCCTGGCGTGGAGCATCGTGCAGTTCATGCAGCCGGACCCGCAGACTGCAACCGGGATCCTGATCGTGGGATGTGTACCGGGTGCGATGGCATCCAACGTGCTGACACTGGCAGCCCGGGGAAATGTCAGTTATTCCGTAGGTCTGACCACCTCCGCCACGCTGCTGTCACCAGTCGTTGTGCCAATTGCGCTGTGGCTGACGATTGACGACCAGGTGAATTACGACGGTTGGGCGGCGGTGCGTCTACTGCTGTTACAGGTCGTCCTTCCGGTGATTATCGGACACCTGCTTAGTCGTTTCCTGGAAGGCTTTCGACAACTGGCAGACGTCGCTGCTGGTACGATGGCGAATCTTTCTATTCTGGCCATCATTGCCATCGCGGTCGCGCTGAATCGCGGCGGCGTCACACAGGCCAGCGGCGGACTGCTGCTGGCACTGGCTGCCGTCAACGCGGGGGGCTACCTTGCTGGCTACTTCGGTGGAGCATCCATTCGGCTTCCCGAACCAATGCGCCGGGCACTGACGCTGGAAGTCGGTATGCAGAACGCCGGCGCCGGAATTGCTCTGGCAAAACAACTGTTCGGCGCCGATTCACCGGCGGTCATTCCCTGCATCCTGTACACATTCGGGTGCATGCTGACGGGAACAGTTCTAGCCACGATCTGGCAATGGACAACCACGGCTCCATCAGAGACTGAGCCGGAGTCTGCGGCAGCTCAGGAGTCAAGTCGATGAATACTCACCGGCGCCCACCCGACACTTTCGCCCCCGTCTCAAAGCCGGAACCAGCCTTCCAACTTCGCTCACCGGCCAAGATCAATGTGTTCCTGGAAGTCCACGGCAAGCGGGACGATGGCTTTCATGAGCTTGAAACCGTGATGCTGCGAACGAATCTTTACGACGTGCTGCGGTTTGAAGCGACAACGTGCGATGCATTGCGGGTGCGACTGGCCGATTATTCTCTACCGGCACTGACAGCAACGTTTCCCCTGGACGATTCCAACCTGATTCTGCGGGCCGCCCGCGCCTTACGCGAACGGACTCAAACGCGACACGGAGCGGTGATCACTGTCAATAAGCAAATCCCTGCAGAAGCCGGGCTGGCCGGAGGCTCCAGCAACGCTGCCACAACACTGTTAGGACTGAACAGGCTGTGGGGCCTGAACCTGACCAAACAGACGCTGCATGAAACCGCCGCTTCACTGGGCAGCGATATCAACTTCTTTGTCGAAGAATGTCAGTCGGCACTGTGTACAGGACGAGGAGAACAGGTTGCCCCCATTCAGACGTCCGGATGTTTTCACTTCGTGGCTGCCCAGCCCGGGTCAGGTAATTCAACGCCTGAAGTCTTTCGCCAGCTTGAATTTGCCGACGTCACCGATCGCCGGAGGATTCAGAGCACGATTCAGGCCCTCCAACGAGGCTCAACTGCCCATTTGCAGGTCGCCTCGTTCAATCGGCTCACCCAGGCTGCTCAGCAGTTGAACCCCGAAATCGCGGAACTGATGCACAACATGAAGCAGATGACGGACCGGGCCGTTTTCATGTCCGGCAGTGGTTCCACGTGTTACATCATGGCCAGGAACCAGCGAGAAGCGGGGCGACTTAAAGCTCGGTTGCAGCATTTGAATTGCCGGTGGCTGGGAGCATTGAACGTTCGGTAATCCGGCGTGCCGACGGCACGTTCACCCGATTACAATACCGGCCACACTGGCGGTCATGCAACAGGCCAGTGTCCCGCCCAGCATCGCGCGAAGTCCGACTGCTGCCAGATCAGAGCGACGTTCCGGGCACAGTCCGCCGATACCCCCAACCTGTATGCCGATGGACGCGAAGCTGGAAAACCCTGCCAGTGCGTACGTCATGATAATCGCCGTTCGTTCAGAAATCATCCCGGGATCGGACCCCGTCGGCATCATGGTTCGCATCCGGTCGTAAGCAATCAGTTCGTTGGCAAACATTTTCCAGCCCAGCAGTTCACCGGCGTTGAAGCAGTCTTTCCATTCGATACCCATCAACCAAGCCAGAGGAGAAAACAGGTAACCGCAGATCAGTGACAGCGTCAGACCCTGCTCGGCCTGCATACCAAACAGCTCATTCATGACCCACAACGTCGAGCTGCTCAGCAGAAAGTCGGCCAGCGCGATCAGGCCCATAAACGCAATCAGCATCGCAGCCACATTCAGCGCCAGCTTCAGACCATCCGACGCCCCCTGCGTAGCCGCTTCGATCAGATTGGACGTTTCGATTGAGATCTGCGCTCCGGCCCCGCCGGACGTCATCGGTGTTTCTGTTTCCGGCATAATGACCTTTGCGATCAACAGGCCCGCTGGCGCCGATATTACCGAAGCGGTCATCAGGTGTCCCGGGTCGATTCCCCAGCCGATATACAGCGCCATAACGCCACCGGCAACCGTGGCAAATCCCCCTGTCATGACAGCCATCAGTTCTGACTGCGTCATCGTGGAAATGTAAGGACGGATCACGAACGGCGCTTCTGTCTGGCCAACAAAAATGTTGGCAGCAGCCGAAAGGCTTTCGGCTCCGGAAGTTCCCAGCGTTCGCTGCAGCACTTTCGCCAGCATCCTGACGACGAATTGCATCACACCCAGATGATACATCACAGCCATCAGCGACGAAAAAAAGATGATCGTCGGAAGAACTCGAAACGCGAAATAGAAGTCGCGAAAGTTGTCACTGAAGACCAGAGCGCAGCCCTCATCAACGAATTCCATCAACGCCTCAAATCCGTCACCAAGAGTTGAAAAGAAGGACCGACCACGGTCCGTCCCGAGAATCAATTCGACCAGAACGATCTGAGTCAGCAGGCCGCCCACGACGACACGCCACGGAAATCGATCACGGTGACTGCTCATCAGCCAGGCCAGACCAATCATCACAAGCAGGCCGAACCCGGCAACGACGCGGTGAACCAGAACAGAATCTGACGCCATGTATCGCTTCTACTTCTTCTTCAACGTTTGCATATAACCAACCACGTCTGCGATCTCCTGTGCGGTCATCACTTTCTGCAGATCGGCCGGCATCAGGGAAATCTTCTGCTTCAACTTTTCTTCAACCTCAGCCATCTTAAATGTTCGCACAATGGCGTCATCGCTCTTGATGCTGATGCTGTCATCCGTTTCACTGGTAATCAGTCCGTTGACGGTCGTGCCCGATGTCAGCACAAGTGAATACGCTTCGTAGTTGTGGCTGATGCCGGCACTTGGATAAATGATGGATTCAAACATCGCCTGAGGGCTGAGTTTGCTGCCGATTTCAGAAAGGTCAGGCCCGATCTCACGACCGATCCTGTTCACAACGTGGCACTTGTGGCACGTACCGGTTGTGTTATAGATCACTCGTCCGTTCGTTGCGTCGGCCTGCATCTTAACCAGTTGCGTGATGGGAGGCAGTGGTTTGCCTTCCTTTCCTGGCGGCCGAGGAAAGAGAGTATTGGCAAGCTCACGCGTACCCCGCGAAGACGCGGCGTGCAGTGCAGCGGCAGCGACCGGATTCAGTTCCGCGTCCATTTTCTTTGACGTAATCAACTTGCCCAATTCGCGAGCAGCGTGTTGAACCTTAGCAGCAGCCCGCACGCACTCGCGCCGCACATCGATCGTCACAGAACCATCGGTGATGATTCCCGTCAGCACTCCTGCGACGGAACTTTCCAGCGAATTCCCCAGGGCCTGAGCAGTCGAAATCGCAGCCTTCGGGTCACGATCCTTTAGCGCGGCTGTCAACAACTTCCATTGCTTGCCGCGAAGCAGAGAACGCACCGCTTCAACTCCGATCTGCTCCGCCGGATGTGTCTGAGCGATCGTCAGAACATCGCCGTACCGGTCTGACAGCCTGAACCGTTCGATCAGCTGAATGTACTGAGAGCTGCCCGCAAGATCCGTCAACACCTGGTTCAGAGCGGCCGCGGCAGCCGGATTCTCAGAAAAGTCATTGCTGCCCAGTCGCTGCAAAGACTCGGCGATCACGACCGGTGCCGTTTCTCTGGTGAATGTCGCCAGCGTCTTTGTGGCCAGCAGACGATTCACTTCTTTGGCGACGCCATCCCTTGGCTGAAAATCCAGAGCCCTGAAGTATGCCAGCAGATGCTGGGCATTAACATCTGCCGTTCCCGACGCGGCAACCCGTATGATCAGATTAACGAGCTCCTGTGCCGTGTTGGCTCCTCGACTTCGCCACATCAAACTGGCGGCTGTTTCGACCATATTTGCACCGCCGGAACCGACCGCTTTCGTATAACCAGCCAGACATTCATCCCAGCTGCCTTCTGCGGCAAGTCCCAGCGCCTCCAGATACCAGCGGTCGCGGGACGGCAGCTGTATCGCCAGTCTGCCCCAGAGTTCCGCTTTTGATCCGGAATCAACGTTCCGCAAAGCGACAGCACACTCACGACGGACCTGAGGCGATTTGTCATCAACCAGTTTTGCAATCGTTTCCGCATGCGCTACCCTCATGCGGCGCGAGAGTCGCAGACCAGCGATACGGATATCGCTGTCCTTGTCCGCGATTGCCGCATCGATATATTTCTGAGTTCTGTCATCGATCTGTCCCAGCAGCCACAACGCCCGTGCACGAAACCGTGGATTTGCATCGCTGTTGAAGATGTTGGCCAGTACGGATTCGGCAGCTTCGCCGGATTCTTTCAGTTTCTGAAACGCCAGATAACGCGTCGCTGTGTTGGGACTCAACAAGGCTCTGGCCGCTCCGGCAACTGTGCTGTAATCGGCCCGCGGCACAGTGTACGGTGTACCCGCCGGAGCCACTCGAAACAGACGGCCACGGTCGACATCGCCCTGACGATGGCCGCCTACGCCTGGATCGTACCAGTCGGCCACGATCAGAGATCCGTCGGGCGCCACGCAGACATCTGACGGACGGAACCACTGATCACGAGTCCCCGTCAGGATATCATTAATTTTGGCGCTGTAGCCTGCGCCAAAATCGGACACCGCGTAGCTGCGAACAACGTTCGGACCGGCGTCACAGTGAATCAGCTGATTGTGAAAACGCTGTGGCAACAGATCGCCTTCGTAACAGACAATTCCGGTTGGCGAACCAGCTCCGGTCTGCAGCAGGTTGGGAACGACACCAGGGTCATTCAGATGCCAGTGCCGCTGCGGGATTTCGCCTTCCCAGCCCGTGCGAGGTTCGCGCCAGCCGGCGCCGGTGAACTCATCCTTGTAGCCATAGTTGCCGTACTCCATCACAAAGTTGATACGCACACCTTTATTACCGTCGTCATCGTTGTCCGACTGCCAGATGGCCCCAAAACTATCGACGCACAGCTCCCAGTTGTTTCGAAAATTCCAGCCCAGCGTGTCGACCCTGCTGCCGTCCAGTTCACAGCGAAACGCCATGCCTTCCTGATACGGCTGCCGACTGGCACGAACCTCGCGGCCTGATTCATCGACAACGAAAGAACCGTCAGGACGGTGAAGTTCCTTGCCGCTGTTTCCGAAGTTGAAGTACAACCGACCGTCGGGTCCAAATGTAAAGCTGTGAATACCGTGATCGTGCTGCGTCCCCTGAATACCGGTAAACAGGACTTCCTTGCGATCCGCTTTCAGATCGCCATCATCGTCATACAGGTTGAATACGTTCTCGCCGGCCGACACAATGACTCGACTGCCCAGCACGCAGACCCCATGGGCGGAATCAATGTCTCGCCCCTGATAGAAAACCGTTTGTTTGTCAGCAACACCGTCAGCATCGGTATCCTCCAGCACCAGAATGCGATCACCAGCTTCCCGGTCGGGAGTGTTCTTGTTGGCAAACCGTCGGTAGTTGACGACCTCGCAGACCCAGATACGACCCAGATGGTCAACGTCGATATTCGACGGACTCAACAGCATAGGCTCGGCCGCAAACAGCTTGACTTCCAGGTCGTCAGGAACATCCAGACCAGCGACAGCAGCTGCCGGGTCACGACTGCCTTGTGCCTTGGCCCCGGTTGCTGGAGGCTGCTTGGTATAAACCGAGAAATGAACGCTTGATCCGCCACCCTGATCACTGCCGCCGTTGTCCAGACCACCGATCGCCGTGAACCTGGTATAACCGTCCGGCAGCTGGTAATGGATGACGGAGTTTGCGTGAGTGCCGATGCCATCTTTAACAGGCTTACCGGCAACCGTCATCGGCTGCCCACCGGCGTTTTTTCCGACTGAAACTTCGCCCCACTCAGCCGTCGCCGACTTCCATTTCAGGCTGGTCAGTTTGATCTCGCCCTGTGGTCCGGACAGCCGAGGTTCTATCCAGTCGGCCCAGTCACAAGCATAACCGTTACCTCCGTCTGTCACGACGAGGTACAGATCTCTGGCACCTTCGATATCGGCCTGGATCGCCTGCTGATGCCCGGGAGTATCAGCAGTCACAATCGCCGTGCTGGCGACGGGCTTCGCGGCATCAGCAGCATGAACTGCAACCGCAGAACAGAGTAAAACACAGATCGAACAAAAAACGGATCGCACTGGGAACGACTCCGGAAGTAAAGGAAAAACGCGTGGAGGGAAAGTACTGGCACTGGACGAATCGCACGCACAACACATATTCACAGATCCTGGTCGCAAATTCCACCAACGAATCCGTCCATACATCAGCAAAACTTCTTTTCCAGCTCCGCCAGTTCCAGCACGTGGCCCTGAATAAGATGGCCAGCAAGATTCTTGCTCAACTGATTGAGCAAGAAAGAATGGCCTTGCATGTCGGGTTGCATCCGGATTCCGGCGTTCTGCGAGTCCGTCAGGTCAAGAGCTCCGCACGTAGCCATCTGAAGAGAAAAACATCCCTCCGGTTCAGCCGAGCCGCCACCCGGAACGGACCACGCTGACGTACGTACTCAGCAGCAACAAAGACAGACTCACGAAAGAACGAGGGCACCAGATCCGGCAAATACTGCTGCGAACGCCGGTCACCAGTCCCCGACGTCCGCAGACAACGACGAAAACAGGAATACCAAACACAACGCCACTACGGGACCGCAGATCAGCAACAGCGCAAACCGCGGCAACAACGCAAACCGCGGCAACAACGGCCCCTGAAATAACTGAACTCTCCGGGGACTTCATTGAACCGTGGCTCGCGCGGACGCCCGGGGACCGTTCGAACAGCCGTTTTCCGCAGCCATCTGCACCGAACACGCGGACAGGGTGGCAACGCGGACAGGGTCCGGCGCCCGGTAAGGATTGGCGCTGCTCACCATTGCTCTTACCTGATTTGTTCCTCACGCGTTAAGGCGGGAAGTGACCTCCTCCGCGACTCGATCGGCGGGAATGCGTTCCTGTACCAGCGTGTCACGATCACGAATCGTAACAGTCCCGTCCGTTAAAGTGTCGCCATCAACCGTGATGCAGTAAGGCGTGCCGATCTCGTCCTGCCGACGGTATCGACGGCCGATCGCCCCCTGTTGGTCATACTGACAGTTGAGCCCCGCAGTCTTTAAGGCTCCGAAAACGTCTGCCGCCTTCTCGGGCATGCCTTCCTTCTTGATCAGCGGAAACACAGCTGCCTTAACCGGGGCCAGTCGCGGATGGAACTTCATCACAAGTCGTTCCTGCATCCTGCCCTTTTCGTCAGGCTGCTGATCCTCGTGGTACGCCTCACACAGAAATGCCAGAGTTGCTCGGTCGGCACCAGCCGATGGTTCGATAACATGAGGAACAAATCGTTCCTTGGCGTGATCGTCAAAGTAACTCAGATCCTTGCCGCTGCCACGATGCCGGGGCTGCCCGTGTTCATTCAGTTCCGGTGCCAGTTCACCGTTCTCATCCTTTGTCAGCTTACCTTCCATGTGCGAACGCAGATCAAAGTCACCGCGATGAGCAATCCCTTCCAGCTCACCGTATTCACCATCATCAAGGAATGGAAATGCATACTCAATGTCCGCCGTACCGACGGAATAATGAGCCAGTTCATCAGCATGATGGTCACGCAGGATCAGACGATCTTTACTGATTCCCAGATCCAGGTACCACTGATAGCGCCGGTCTCGCCAGTAGGTGTACCAGCCCGATGACGCATCCGGTCGGCAGAAGAATTCAATCTCCATCTGCTCAAACTCACGAGAGCGAAACGTAAAGTTCCTTGGCGTGATCTCGTTACGAAAACTCTTACCGACCTGGCAAATACCGAAAGGTAACTTTACGCGACTGCTGTCCACCACGTTCTTGAAGTTAACGAAAATCCCCTGAGCGGTCTCCGGACGCAGGTAGGCCGCATCATCGTCGGTGCCCAGCGCGCCGATAATGGTCTTCATCATCAGGTTGAATTCGCGAGGATCCGTCAGTGTCCCGGCCTTTGTTGCACCAGGAGCCACCACGTTGGGAAACTCTGAAAGATCGATAAGGTCCAGCCTTGTGGCGTTGCCATCCCATTGCAGCTTGTCGGCATATTTTTTTTTCATGCCAAAGGCCCGCAGTGCCTGAACCACCAAATCCACCGCGAAATCTTCCTCCGTCGTCGCGACAGCGATCCGCGTCAGATCAGATTCGGTCTTGTCCTGTTTAACCGATTTGCCATCGCACGATACCCAGCGAATTCGTACCTGATCCAGACGGAAACGACTTCTGGTTTCCCGACAGTCCACCATCATGTCGTGGAACAGATCGTAATGACCGGAACACTTCCAGACCTGAGGATGCATAATCAGCGCTGTTTCCACACCGACCATCTGATACTTTGACGGAGCTTCAGAAGGGGGCAGCAATTCGTTATGGCCAGAAACCATATCGTGATACCAGCTGTCGCGAACATTACGTTTTAGTTCTGTACCAAGCGGACCATAATCCCAGAAACCGTTTTGCCCCCCGTAGATTTCAGAGTTCTGGAAGACGAAACCACGCCGCTTGCACAGTGCGACGATTTTCTCCATGGAACGACTCATAATTCTCAATAGCCTTCGTTTATTCCTACGCTACACGTCGCGAATTCACACGGTCTGAATCGGACTTCGACGCCAGACGCTCAAGTTCTTTCTGCTGCAATTCTGCCAGTCGGCGTTTCTTCTTACGGCTGAACTGGTTGGCGAAATCAATCAACCCGGGCGCGAATCGCTTCAGTTGATACAGACCGTGGGCCATCGGAGTAATCACAACCTGCCGCTTGTTTCGCCGAATTGATCTGATTGTCAGTGCAGCCACTCTCGCAGCAGATGCACACAGAAAACCAGGCGGCGCTGGCACCCTTCCGTCTTCTGCTGCAGCAGCCGCTTCATATAGATTGGTCTGCACCGGACCGGGACAGACAGCCGTCACGCCAATCCCCTTGCGACCATACTCAGCGCGAAGCGCTTCAGTAAAACCGATGAGTCCGAACTTACTGGTATGATAAGCAGCAAAGCGTCCGCCAGCGACCATTCCCGAGATGCTGCACATGTTAGCGATGTGAGCGTCCGGTCGCTCCATTAAACGCGGCAGAAAGTGATTCGTAACCCTGATCGGCGCCAGCAGGTTGATCTGCATCAGCCAGTCCCACTGCTGCTGAGACATCGCATGCGTCGGGCCGTAGTACGCTACGCCCGCATTGTTGATCAGCAGATCAATAACATCCTCGTGTGCGTCGAAATCGGTCAGCATGCTGCTGATTGAGGCCGCATCCGCCAGATCGCAGACTCGAGTTCGGACCCGGACCGTCTGCCTGACCGTCTGGGCCACGTTCTGCAGGCCGGCTTCGTCAATATCAACCAGGTACAGATTACACCCCAGCGCTGACAGCTGCAGCGCCAGTTCGCGACCGATGCCGGAAGCCGCTCCGGTCAGAAACACAGTCTTATTATGGAACGTTTCCACAGTTGCTCCTTCGTCGTGAAAATTCGTATGGTCGGCGACTGTCGCTCGAACCGCACGATCCCTACTCTTAACTATTACGATCTTAACGCCTTCGCTGCTGTGCGAAAAGACGTGTCAATACGACAACTCGGTTCGCGGGGACGAGCCATAGGCAACGACAGCATCGCCGGGTGATCCTTCATCCTGCCTTCAGAAAATGGCCCAAAACCGCAGAAAACAACAGAACAGTGAAAGTACGATCAATTCAGGAGGACATCAACAGGCTTCCTGATACAATCCGGGCGCGGTAGGTGAGTCACAGATCCCGCCGGCTCCGGAATCGGCTCCAGGCAGAATCAGACGTCATGACCAGGTTTGGCGAAGAACACCTGATGACACAGCAACGTTACAAACGCTTTCGCATGGAGCTCGACTTTCGCTTCGCTGCACTGCCAACGCCTGTTCTTCCGGATGGTTATTGCTGGCTGGCGTGGCGTCCCATCCTTTCTGAACGGCACTCTCAGGTAAAATGGCGAGCGTTTCGTGAAGATCTGGACGGAAGAGTCTTCACCTGCCTGAGTGAAATCGAAGGCTGTCGTCGCCTGATCAGTGACATTGGAAGACAACCTCAATTCTGCTCCGAAGCAACCTGGCTGGTTGCCTTCCAGCCGGAACCATCGTGGCCCGCAGACGATTGCGGCACCATTCAGGGAATCAGACGCGCCGGTGGAATGGGCTCAATCCAAAACGTGGGCATTGTGCCGGAACATCGCGGTAACGGGCTGGGGAAAGCCATCGTCCTGAAGAGTCTGGCAGGCTTTCAGCAACAGGGGCTGACGCATGCTTCCCTGGAAGTGACGGCTCTGAATCGAGTGGCCGTGGGTCTGTACCAGTCACTCGGTTTCCGCATCACACGCGTCCTGTACCGTGAAGGTGAAGGCGGCAAAGTGATCCAGGGGACAGAACGAGCTCCGCTGAAAGGCGAACGTGAGCTGATAACGACGTCGTGAACCCGGAACGTATGTGAGCGACTGGGTATTACCGATTGTATTTCACCGACAGAATCACGCTGTTGCTGTCGTGACCGGGTGTCCGGTATTCGTGAATCACATCCAGTGACACATTCTCCAGAAGTCCTTCCGCTTCGGCTTCGTCACGTTCGGCCGTCCACCGCGGACCTTTGATCATCAACAGTTGTCCGAATGCGCCGGATCGTCGCTGCAGCCAGAACAGCAGTTTACGGACAGGGGCCACAGCGCGAGCCGTCAGGACGTTAAACTGGTGTTTCTTCAAAACGTCTTCGGCACGTGCGGCGTGTACACTGACGGACAGGTCCATCTTCTGCACGATGGTCGTCAGAACGTTCGCTTTCTTGCCCGTGGATTCCGCCAGAGCAATCGTCAGGTCGGGTCGAAGAAGCGTCATGGGAATCCCGGGAACTCCGCCGCCTGAACCCACATCGAGGACGGACTGACCGGATTCAATCTGCGCCGAAAGTTGCAGTGTGTCGATCAGATCACGCGAGACAAAAGACTCGAAGTCTGTATGCCGCGTCAGATTGATTCTGGTATTCCAGTCCCAGAGCAACTCGGTGTATCGACACAGACGCTCACAATCCGAGGCGCTGACGGAAAGATTGTGCCGCGCAATCGCCGCAGACAGATCGTCCAGAGACATAGTGGTCATTCAAATTTCAATAAATGAAAACAGTCCGGCTGCCGCCCCGGCCGTCCCTGTACATCACTCCATAAATGCCAGCGGGACCTGTCTTACACGCGAAGAAGAACTCAGTGCTGACTTCGTTATACCAGGCCGAACGCCTGATCCATGTTGTCCGACACTTCCTTCAGCCGATCCGGACCGCCGCCAACCACTTCCGCCGCGGCCCAGCCGGTGTAGTTAATTTCCAGAAGCGCCTTACGAACATCAGCCCAGTCAAGATCGCCTTCACCAATCTTCGTGAACTTGCTCTCTGCGCGAGAAAAGCCCTTCAAGTCGAGTTTAACAATCCGCTTACCGAGCTGACGAATCCAGTCGCCCATGCTGCCGTATTTCCAGTGATTGCCGATATCGAACTGCATTCCGACCCAGGGCGAATTGATTTCATCAACATACTTTACGAACTTGTCCGCAGTTTGGTTTGAATCGCCCGCATGGTCGTACAGAAACTGATTCCAGACATTTTCAATGGCGATGTGGACCCCCAGCTCGGCAGCCAGAGGTACGGCCTTCGAGATGTTCTCCATAGACCGCTTCCAGATTTCATCCTCCGGACCGTCGCTGCCACGCCCGATCACCAGCAGTGCCGTGTTGCCACCCACGGCATGCGTAAAACGCAGGGCCCCCTTTAGAGACTCAAGTGCCTCAGCGCGAACAGCCGGATCCGAATCCGTATGTCGAATTTTCCAGTGCGTTGAATTGACCGTGCCGTCCACAGGCAGACCGGATTCACGGATGGCCGTTCTCGCTGCAGTCACATCGGTCCCGGGAGCATTCAGCTCAATTCCATCAAAGCCCGCCACCTTGGCCGCTTTGAACTTGTCGGTCAGTGAACCATCAACCCGTACCATGCCGATCTTCAACGTCTTGTACAGGCGTCCCTTTAACGTGTCGGGGGCAGCGGGTACGGCTGCATGTGCGCTGCCGACAGCAAGTCCCGCTGATAGTGCGGCAGCCGTTGAGGTCTGCAGAAAGGACCTGCGGGAAGAACATGAATATGTCATGAACCGAACTTTCCATAAGGGACAGCCAAAAGTTTGTACCCGAATACTACCGTCAACGCCCACGAAGGAACAGTCCCGGGGCTGGAGCTATTCGGCATCGTCTCTGCGCAATACCAGGACAGGACATTCCGCCACACGGACCACGCTTTCGGCAACTGATCCAAGCAGCAGGCGTTTGACGCCACCATATCCGTGAGACGGAATCACAATTAGGCCTGCGGAGATACTCTTCGCGTATTCAGCGATGTGCGTGCCCGGCTGACCGTCCAGCACAATCTGTCGCAACCCGGGAAATCCGTGCTCAGACAGAAATCCCGAAAAATGCTGACGAACGGACGCCTGGCGTTCCGCGTCCGTGGGAAGTTTGAGACGTTCCATATCAGGAGCAATCTGATCCAGCACAGGAACAACATGCAGGACATGTATCTGCGCCGTGTCCTGAGCCAACTGCAGCGCTGTCGAAACAGCCATGACCGACGTGCCTGAAAAGTCCACCGGCACAACAATCGGCTCGGAAGTTTCCCATGTCATTCCGTTCTCTCCTGCTGCTGCAGCGATGAATTTCCGCAAATAGTGACTGTCGTACGCACGTGTAGCGGTTCCGTGAAGCCATTCTGCAACTGCCCCGTGGCAACAGTCACGGTAATTCGGTGAATTGCGATCTGATCGCGCCAGTCTACCGAAATACGCCAGGGTTTTGCGTCCCTACTGCACGTTTACGGTGTTAATCCCGCGATCAACGGCGTGAATCCACACTGCTGGAACGACGGTTGCCGCTGCTCGAAGATCATGATCGATGCGTCCCTGATACGATAGCCAACACCGGCAGAACTTCACCTCAAACCACTATACCTTCGGCTCGCGCCAGACACGGCGTGATTCGGCCAGCATTCTGTCCGCCGCTGCAGGGCCCCAGGTTCCGGCCGGATAAAATTCCAGACCAGCCGGCCCCGTTTCCCAATGCTGCAGCACGGGAGCCACAAAACGCCAGGCCGCCAGCAGCTCGTCACTACGGGTGAATAATGTGGAATCTCCCCGCATCACGTCCAGCAGCAGCCGCTCGTACGCCTCCGGCAACTGACTGGTGAAGTGATCTTCGTAGTCAAAATCCATGGCAACCGGCTGCACCTGATACTGCATACCGGGCCGCTTGGTCGAAAACCCCAGAAAGATCGATTCCTGAGGCTGAATTCTCAGCACCAGCTGGTTGCGACGTGCTTCCACAATATTGCACAGGTCCCCATCGCATTCGATGGTACTGAAAAGATTCAAAGGAGGATGCTTGAACTGAATCGCAATTTCGGTCACCCGTTCCGACATGCGCTTGCCCGTGCGCAGATAGAATGGAACCCCGGCCCACCGCCAGTTATCGATTTCCACATGCATGGCCACGTAGGTTTCCCGGCTGGACTTCGGAGGAACTCTCTGCTCGTCCCGATACGCCAGGGCAGGCTGTTTGTCCACCAGGCCCTCAGTGTACTGTCCGCGAACAGCCCACGAATCCACATGCCCTTCGACTCCCGGACGCAGTGCCTGCAGCAGCTTCATTTTTTCGTCGCGAATCTCACGTGCCTGAAACAGGGCCGGCGGGTCCATGCCGATCAGACACAGGAGTTGCAGCAGATGATTCTGCAGAACGTCGCGGAGTGCGCCGGACGTGTCGTAGTAGCCGCCTCGGCCTCCTTCCATACCGATGGATTCGGCGACCGTAATCTGCACATTGTCGACGTGATTTCGATTCAGCAGCGGTTCGAAGAATGCGTTGCCAAAACGGAACAGCAGAATATTCTGAACCGTTTCTTTGCCCAGATAATGGTCAATGCGGTAGATCTGGTCCTCGTTCAGCCGGTTTCTCAGTTGTTCGTTCAGGATCTCTGCCGATTTCACATCGTGGCCAAACGGCTTCTCTACCACAACTCGCAGTCGATCACTGTGTTTGCGTTCGGCAGGGATCATACCAGCCGCGTGCAGACCACAGACCGCATCATCAAACAACGACGGCGTCGTCGCCAGATATACAATTCGCGGAGCATCCGCCTCCGTTCCCAGCTGCTGTTCAAGCTGAGCGGTGGCCTGCCCCAGATTGACGTAATCTGCTTCCTTGGTGATGTCCACCTGCCGATAGAACAGTTGCCTCGAAAACCGTTCCCATGCCGCAACTGACTCATCCTTAAGGACTGACGCCTGCAGTTCATTGCGGAACTGTTCGTCGCTCTTTGCGCGCCGAGCAACTCCGATGACAGGACACCGTTCGTTCAGATAGCCCTGCCGCGACAGCTGAAACAGTGCGGGAATCAGTTTTCGAGCAGTCAGGTCGCCGGACGCCCCAAAGATCAAAATCGTCGTATCACCCGCGTCGTTGTGTGATGCGTTCATGCCAATTCAGTTTACCTGCGAAGTAATAATAGATCCGAAATCCTGGAATAGCCTTCGACGGAATCCGGAAAACACCGGTTTATCTCCGCCAGTCAGACATCGACCGTGCACCACGGCCCGCCGCAGGCTATCTTTCAAGAGGATGATTGACCACTGATCGCGCGCACGACAAATGGTCAGGAGTCTGTTTCAGCTTTGCCACATGTGGCCTGAATCATCTTCGGTCGACAGGACCTACGGCCCCTCTGGCTCATACGTCATCGCACCATGCCAGGTAAAAAAGAGACCTATGAAAATCGGAATCATGGCCGACATCCACGACAATGTGGACAATCTGCGACATGCCATCGGACGATTTAATGCCGAAGGCTGCAGCCTGGTTCTGCTGGCCGGAGATTTTGTCTCGCCGCTCGTCGTTCCATCGATGCGCAAACTGACGGGCAAAGTCGTCGCGTGTTTCGGTGACAACGACGGCAATCAGCGAGGAATCATCGGCGGCATGGAAATCGTCGGCACTCTGGGATACGGCCCCTTCAGCCATCAAACATCCGACGGACTGAAAATCCTGATGGCGCATCAGCTGAATGACGTAAAAGACTGCATCGGCGACGAAGAAATCATCGTGTTCGCCCACACTCACCGGCCCAGCGTGGTTAAGGACAGGAAAGATCGCTTATTCATTAACCCCGGCGAAGTCGGCGGGTGGATGTTCCGCAAACCGACCGTCGTGATTCTGGATACGGAAAGCCGACAGGCAGATGTCGTGAACCTGCCGCAGATGTCACCCGGTGTGTTCATTCCGGAACCAGGCTGATCCGGCAAACACGATGCCCGGGGAACCCGGACAAGTCCGAAGCCACCAGCTGACAACGACAACTGACGCGTTCCGCGCTCAGGATTGTCGCTTCATCGCTGCAGCCGCTTCATCGACATTCACGTGGATGCTCAGCAACCGATTCAGGTGAACCAATCGAAGCACATCGGCCACAGCGCCACGTGGCCCGGCCAGAGCCATGGACCCGCCCAGCTTCTTCAGACGCGTCATCGCGCGAAGAAGCGTCCCCAGGCCCAGACTGGAGATAAAATCCAGATCTTCACAGTTCAGAATAATCCTGCTGCCCCCGTCCTCAATATGCGTCTGAACACAGTTCATCAGGTGCTCCGAGTTCTCGGTGTCAAGACGGCCCGTCAGCTCCAGCACCAGGATCTCCGGGACGTCATCCAGTTTGTACGACTTGAAGTCAACCATGGATCTGTTTGTTCTGTTCCAGACAGTGCACACGTGGAGCGTAACGTTTTGGACGACGTTAAGGTTTCGTGATTCGGGGATCGCATTCGAAAACACGCGAAACGTTCGGGCTCGCAGCAAAAACATACAACTGACCGGACAGCATTCTTCGCGACCATGAATCAAGGTAATACACTGCGACCGGCCCGGGACAGGATTTGCACATCTGTTTTGTTCCCCTCCTGCAGAAGTGAGGTACTGCAATCGTCAGAATCCTGACAACACATCCCGTTTACTGAAACGTCTGTTCTGCACTCAGAATGGCGTCAAAAAACCTGATGCGGTGTGACGGTGTCGCCGAAGTCGACGATAACGCGACGTTCGGCAGATTCTGCCGAGTCGGGTTTTGAAGCAGCATTCAGGAAGATGTGGTCGTGGGCAGGGGGACGCAGGAATGCGAATCTCGCAGACAGAATGACGTTTGTCGCGACCGCCAGTCAGTGTGATACGCTTAAGTCACAGGCAGCCATGCATCCGGACCGCAAGATCGGCATCGCAATGGGGATTCTGCTCGTCGGTGTGGTGGCGGCTCTGTTTTTCAGAAACGAGCCATTACCAGTCGACGATTCGCTGAGCGTGCGCCGTGAGCAGGAACTGAACGAGCGGCTGAGAGAACGCGACGTTTCCGTGTATCTTTCGGACGACCTGGATTCCGATGTCAATTCCGAGCCGAAATTCGATCTGCCGGAGCTGCTGGACCGCATGAAGTCCAGGAAATCAATTGCCCCGCAACCCATCGGACTCGCAATACCAGACGACGATCTCCGACAGGAATCGACTGCTGTCCCCACCCCTTCAGATCCACTCCGATTCGCCCCTCCTCAGGTCGCGATTAAAGAGGACAGCCCCGTCGACAATCATCCATCAGACACAAATCCAGCGACTCTCGGCATGGCCGATATTCTTGGTCGCAGCAGTTCCACCGGGACAGATACGGCAATAACTTCGCAGCAGTTCTTCAACTACACTGTGAAACTGGGTGATACGCTTTCCGAAATTGCCGAACAGCATCTGGGTTCTCAGGCGCGATATCGTGAAATCTACGAAGCGAACAGGGACACCATGGCCAGTCCGAACCACCTGCGAGTCGGCAAAGCTATCCGCATTCCTCGAGTCATTCGACAGTAGCGCCAACCGCTCCCAAGCTGAAGCATGGGAACGTAGACCGAATCAAAAGAGCGGAACGCTCCCGCTCCGACAACGCGATGAACACCGTGTCAAACACGCAGTCTGAACCGATCGTGGCCTACTCTACTGCTTTTCGTGCTGATGCAGCACAGTGCCGCGTTCGTCGTGCCAGACAAAACGAAGCGTGCCGGCACCATCACTGTGTACCATCAGGAAACCGCCGGAGCGTGGTGTCTGGTAGTACGGCTGCTTGATCGCGGCATCAGCATCGGTAGATTCCGGATCGCCCGGTTTCCGTCCCAGCCGCGAATTAGCATCAACCAGAGCACCGCAGCTGAACTCTTCAAATCCACTGGGATCCACGGAATGGTATTGCCAGTGACGGTCGCCGCAGACGATGTAAAAGTTTTCGATGTTTGACTTTTTCAGCCACGCAAAGAATTCGTCGCGTTCGTATCGAAAGCCGCCGATATCGCAGTGATTGTCGGTCTTTCGCAGATCATCCGGACCAATCATGGGAGTTGGTGAAATCAGTAGTTTGAATTTTGCATCACTGGCTGCCAGCGTCCGTTTCAACCAGGCCTTCTGTTCTTTCCCCCAGATGGATTTATCAGGTCCGTCCGGCTCAGTATTTGCAGATCGGTACATCCGATTTTCCGGAAACCAGATCTGTAGGTCTCGCGAGGTTCGGTGAGTGCGATAGGTCTTTGCGTTCGGGGCGTAGGCCGGCGCGACGGGAAGCTGCTCCAGCATCATGCGACGTCCCTCCGCAGGCGTCGGCCTGTAATCACCGCTGTTGTCGCCGTCGTCGATGCGGTAATCGTGGTCATCAACCATCCAGTACGTGGGAACGGTCGCGAACAGATCGCGATAGCGCGGCTGCACAAATTGTTCGTGCCATTTCTGCCTCAGTTCAGGAATTGTTTCCGCTCTGGGGTTATCCGGAGTGTCGTAGTACACGTTGTCGCCGGTGCCGACAAGAAAGTCGGGCTCCAGCTTCAGAATGGAGGCCAGCGATGGATAACCAAGATGCTTATCGGGGCCGGCATAGGGTTTGGGCAGATCGGTATTGTTCTCGACCAAATGCTGCTTGCGGTCGATGCGTTTGTCACCGTGAAACTTGGCGTAGTTCATGCCGGTAACAACGACGAACTTGACGGCAGATTTCGACTTCCTGCCGGGATGGGTTTTGAACTCGCACGCGGGACCGTCAACCAGTTGAGCATTCGTCTTTCCAATCTTGGTGGTACAGGTGTACTTCGTACCTGGACACAGTCCGTTGAAAGTCGCTCGAGCGATAAAATCCCGACTGTCGGTGGCCGCAACGGTCTTGATCAAAGTTACGCGAGGAAGAGTTGTCGGCTGCAGCGAAAACCGAACAACGCCGGCTGTTCCGGCAAGGTCACGATTAACCAGTTTCATGCCATCTGTCAGACGCACCTGGATATTGACAGACGACGTGCTGACTTCACCCACCATGATTCCCTGCCCGGCCGACGGATCCGCACCTGTGGCGGCTTCTGTGGAGATGACGAACAACAGAGTTAAAACGGCAATCAGGCAGTCATGGCAGGGCAAAATGCTGACCTTTTTAACAGTTGAGCGAAAAGTTTTACGAGCGACATGCTGCACGTGTCATGACGTCAGTTATTTGTCGCCGAGACACAGCGCCAATGCAAGCGAATACCGACCGGGCACAAGATCGATGCGAGTCGCATAGACAGCATGGTCCTGGTCGTCGATGAATTCACCACGTTTCTTCAGCGGGTCCAGAATCTCAGACCAGCATTCTGTGATCGAGCTGATCGACTTGCCATCGTTCTCACGAACTCGGCCGCCATCACGATTCATCTGCAGCAGAATACGGCAGTCATTGTCCAGCACAAACAGCCGACTGGTAGCCTGAAAGCGGTCGCGCAGCTGATTTTCAATCAGACGATCAAGATCTGCCTCAATCAACACAAAGCCGAACAGTTCCTCCGTCACGGCATCAAAAACGGGAACTCCTGCGGCCAGCCGATTCGGATTCCTGTTGCTACGTTCGTCCGGACATTCTGACGACAACGCCACATGAACTTCGTCCGGATTGCTGTCCAGAGCCTGAGTCATACAGTCCGTCAACGGACCGGAAGAAAGCCGACTGGCGGGAATAGAACGCACGTTGGAAATATCAGATGCCTGGCGTTCAATTCGAATCAGTTCCTGAAACTGACCATCTTTCACACGTGCGAAGGAGACCGAACAGAAGTCACAGTTCGTGGCCAGCAGTCCTCGAAAGATGACACCCAGGCGTTCTCGCCATATCGCCATTTCGTCGCCCTCACGTCCGGCCAGGACGTCAACGATGCCCTGAATCGGAGGCAGGCTGGACATAAAACGTACGTTTCGTTCCAGATCCCGTACCGACGACATCATCGAAGTGCGCAGCTCCCGGCCTTCACTGCGGCTGTTGGCGTAATTCTGTCTTCGTTCACTGCGTCCGGCCATCCATCTTTGCACAGCGTCCGATACTTCCGTCGCTGTCTGATATCGGGCATGAGCCTTAAACTGTGTGGCCGTCACGCAGATCGCTTCCAGATCCGCAGGAATTTCTGATGCCACGTCGCGAGGTCTCGGCGACGGCCGGGTCGCTATCTTCTGCAACAGCTCTGCTATGGGAATGGAGTGTTCTTCTTCCCCACTGGTCTTCTGGTGCAGTGCGGATCCCGTCAGCATGGCAAACAGAATTGCTCCCAGTCCGTACACGTCGGTTCGCCGATCCACGTCTTCCGAATTCCCCGCCGCCTGTTCCGGAGCCATGTACAGCGGTGTGCCGATAACTTCCCCGGCCAGAGTCTTTCCGACAGCACTGTCGGATGTAACTGAGTTACCCGACAACAGGCTCTCTGACTCGTATTCATCAGAAATCTTCGCCAGTCCCCAGTCCAGCACCACGACTTGACCAAAGTTATCCAGTGCAACGTTTTCCGGCTTGAGATCCCGATGAATCACGCCGCGGGAATGAGCATACGCAATCGCCTGACAGACACCAATGAAAGCTGTCAGCACCCGATGCAGGTCCATAGCCACATCTTCGCCGGCCTTGCGCCGATCGTGATACTCTTCGATCGCATCCACCAGAGTTCGCTTGCCGACAAAACGCATCGCGTAAAAGGGCTGGCCGGACTGTGAATCAGAACCAAACTGATACAACGGCACGATATTGGGATGTTCCAGATGAGCCGTAATTTCCGCCTCGCGATGGAATCGTTCCCATGCACGCGGAAATTCCGCCGCCTCCGGATTCATTTCTTTTAACGCCACCGTTCGCTTAGCCATTTCGTCACGAGCCAGCCAGACGCTGCCCAAACCGCCCTCGCCAATCTTCTTGACCAGCGTAAAGCGACTGGCCATGCGCCGCTGCTCTGGCGAATCCCTGACACCCGCTGAAGTTCCCCGCGATCCGCCATCTGTTGATTGCGTAATGGCACCTGAGGTGACTGTTGCCCTCAGTGCAGAATGACTGAGGCGACTTTGCTCACGCTGCAACGACTGCTTCATTCGCGTCTTTGACGCCTGCGAAAGTCCGGGAGCAATGCCATCGTCACCCGCCACAGACCGCCGGGCCACGTCAGACAGCGAATCCTGGATCATCCGTGAAATCTTCGCGAAATGTCGTGACTGCTGGTTTGTCTCAAGTTCCTGGTCAACAGCAGTCTGCTGATCAGCGCTCAAGTCTCCGGATAATGACTGTGAAATCAGCTCCGACGTGCTTCGATCGTTATGCATGCTGAGCGACTCCTTCGTCCTGAAACCAACGTGCCCCCACACACTTTGCCAGTGCCAATCGGGCCCTGTGCAGTCGCACCCACAGATTGGACGGAGAAATGTCCAGTTCGCGGCAGATCTGATCCGAATCCATCTCTTCCATGACACTCAACAGAAACACATCCGCCTGCCCCTTGGGAATATGCTGCAGACAGTTCCTGACTACATCCCAGATTTCCTTCGACTCCAGCTGACCGTCCGGAGTGCCTGCCGCAAATGATTCTGCTCGCCAGTTTCCCTTCTGGTCAAACAATTGTACTGAAGGATCGTTGGTATCTGCGTACGATCCATCGCGGTCGTATCGATTTCGCATACGGATATGGTCGATCAGTTTTCGCTTGAGAATACCCAGCAACCATGCCCTTTCGACACCTTCTCCTTTGAATCGATCCTGAAAGCGAATGCCCGCAAGAAACGTCTCCTGGACGACTTCATCCGCAGCATTTTCATCACGCAGTCGCGACCAGGCGTAACGATAAAGGTAGTCGCCATACTCATTGACCCACCGTTCCGGATTCGCCAGAACGATCTGACTTCCATCTGCAGCCGGCAATATTGTGTTCCTTGCGTCGGATGTTCGTGTCAGAGGGGGATTCAACGACTCATGCCCACTTCAGTCAGCGAATACTGTACATTCGAACCAAGCCTGATACCAACGTGCAGACTCAGATGGCCACGTAAGTGTCTTCCGTTTTTCATTAATGTCGGTGTCCACCTGATGCGGTGCGTCGTGGTGCGAGACGCAACAAGATGTGACAACTTTTCACTCAAAACATTTTGTTGGAAGATTTCTGAAGATAAAAGCACACGATTACTGTTGCAGCATCGTTCTCAATCTTTAATCTTCCGCATCGCCGTCGCTGTTTCGTTGACCGCTACCTGCTGAGTAAGAGTCACATGGACGTACTGCTCGATCAGAATTCCGTGAACCAGCGGCCAGGAGTGACGAATGTCATCATAAACACGGCAGAGCTGCTGCAGGCCCGGGATTTTACTGAGCTGGTCAATGAGGTCCGACAGCTGAAACGTCGCCGTGTGGACCTTGTCAGTGTGCGACGTCAGCGAGCTATGCGAATTGGACCGGCTCGACTGAAAGCGGTACTCGATGACACCGGACTGGCGGTCTGTACTGTGGGATTTGCGGGGGGATTCACTGGTTCTCTGGGACGCGATTACAAAGCCACTGTCGATGATGCGCGACGAGCACTGGAACTGGCTGCAGAGCTCAAGGCCCAGGCCGTTATTGTTGTCCCGGGCAGCCGAGAGCGGCACACATACAACCACGCCCAGCGGATCATTCGCGACGGCCTGAATGACTGTCTTGACGATGCTCTTCGGCTGCGTATCAACATGATCCTGCCACTGAATGCGATCTTCGGCAACCGGAAGGATGTGTTTATCCCTCGTGCAGACACGCCTCTGAACTGGATCGAAGCGTTCGAATCACACCGTATTCGGCCAATGATGACGCTCAGAGGCAATTCGCCGTGGACGCGCCTGCCTGACTGCTGGAAACGCTGCCTCCACGATGGAGGCATGTTGCGGGTCAGTCCACGTTGCCGAACTCTTCTGGGCGGACACAATATTCTGTCAGACATATTGCAGCAGCTGACAAAGGCGGTCGTCGCGGGTTCGTAGCTTGGCAGTGGCACGTGGTTAAGGTGATGTACTGGTACGCGGCGGCAGATAAATTCTCGCATTGTCTCACCGCGAATTTGATTCACTCGCGTGTTAGTGTTTCGTCCAGACCGAACAAGGCACGAGCCGTGGCGGCCCAAGCCGCATTGCTGGCCAGCCTGTTCACATTTATGCCGGCTGCCTGCTCATCCGTCAGACTCAGCAACTCTTGAGCTGACTCGGGAGACGCGAGAAACCCATGCCGCTGTGCGTCCAGAAACGACAGCAGTGAATCGAGTTCTTCGTCTGTTGGGCGTCTGACTAACACCCGACGGAAAAACATCGTCATCCGTTCGCTGTCAGCACGTTCGCTGTCAGCCGTCAACAGTCGCGCGGCCTGCCGTGCCAGATCCATCAGCATCACGTCATTCAACAGCGTCAGTGCCTGCAGAGGGCTATTGCTGCGATTTCGGCGGGCAACACATGCTTCTCCACTGGGACCGTCGAAGGTTGACAACATTGCGAACGGTGCTGTGCGTTTGGCATACGTATACAGACTGCGGCGGTAACGATCATCCCCTTTCCCCGCATTCCATCGAGCGCCGCCGTACGCCGCTTCCGTTACGCCTGCAGGCTGGGGAGGACGAACCGACGGACCACCGATTTTCGCTGACAGCACACCGCTGGCCACCAGCAGTTGATCGCGAATGACCTCGGCGTCCAAACGGTATCGGGGCGCAAAACTTAACAGCCGATTCTGCGGATCAACGTTCGCTGCCTCGCTGCTGACTGATGCCGTCTGACGATAAGTGGAACTGCTGACGATTCTGCGATGTAATTTTCTTAGCGACCAGGCGTCAACATCCCGAAACGTCACGGCCAGCCAGTCAAGCAGTCTCGGGTGCGACGGAGATTCTCCCTGCAGACCCAAATCGTCAACTGTCTTCACGATCCCCGTGCCAAACAGGGCCGCCCACTGCCGATTGACAACAACTCGCGCCGTCAGCGGATTCTCCGGGGAAACGATCCATGTTGCAAATTCAAGCCGAGTGGCAGGCAAATCGTCTTTGTCTCCGGATAGCACCGCTGGCAGGCCAGGCTGCACTGGTTCACGTGGCTGAAGATATTCCCCGCGGTGGTGACGATGGGTCGGGCGCGGGTGTTGTGCCGGACGTTCGGCCATCACCAGCGTCGACTTTGTCGCGGGGCGACTGCGAAGTTTTCGAATCTGCTCAGACTGAGACGAAAGTTGCGGGGCACTGAGCAGGAATGCGTTCCACATCTGCTCGCGTTCTGCGGGCCGGTACTGCAGGTCGGGCCGTGCCAGCAAACGGGACACTTCGTCCGAATAACTTCGTGCCTGCGGCTCAGACCGGGCAGCAGTTGCAGAAAAACGAAATCGACCCAGCGAACTGGCAAAATGTCGACCAAAAGTCATCTTAAGATTCAGCGCCGTACCAGCCGGCACAGGCTCCCTGAACACAAACACAGCATCATGCCGTTCGCCCTGTCGAGCATGAACTGACCACCCCGTCTGCACGTCCCCATCGATCGCCAGCGCCGCAGACACCGGATTGTTCCCATATCTGTTTTTCGCATACGTGTGAGACGCAGAAACAAAGGGAACATTCGCTTCACCTGCGGTTGCTGCGATTTCTACCAGAAAGAAATCACCAAGTGTGCCTTCATAGTACGTGGAACCCGGGCCACCGGCAGGAAGGCGATCATCGGGAAGAGTCTCAAGTCGCAGGGCCGCAATGGGCGTCGCCGACGGCGCTACCGTAATGTAGTAATGGTCCCGTTTGGCCGTGTCACCACTGGCAAAGACTGAGTCATCATCCTGGATCGTCAGCACCGGTAGATTCGACGTTGCACTGATCGGCGTCAGTGGTTTCCATTCGACAGCATTGGGCGCTTCGTCTTTCTGCCATTGATCAAACGCAACCTGCATCAGTTTTCCGCGAGCCTCCTGCAGTTCGTCCTGCGTTCCTGTGCGTGATGCTGCCAGCTTGAACGCACCGATGGTGTGCTGACGACCCAGCAACTGTTTCAATGTCACTCTCAGTCGTACCGGCCCCTTTGCCCGTTGAGACAAGTTGCTGGTGTCGAGCACGAATATTGCTTTAGCAGTCTTGCCGACGCCCCTGTCATCATGGATACCCCAGCCAGTCGCTGCGTTGCCGTCAATTGCGTGCCGCGCGACGTAACCCGACTGTTCTGCGGAAGCCGTGGCCGACTTTATGGTCAACTTGGTCGTATCCGAAGTCCCGTCTGACGTGCTGTCGTGCACCGCATCCACTTCGATTTCGCTCAGAACAAAATTGCCGTGCATTGTTCGACCAGGCCCAGCCTGCTTCCGAACGGCCTTTGTACTGAGTGTCAGCGTGTCAAATTCGGCACTCGCCAATTCCAGATCCACAACATAGGTTGCACGCTCCGGGTTTTCGCCGCCAACCTCAATGAACGCGTCTTCGCGTGTCCGGAATGTCTGTCCACCGTCAGCCGTCGTACTGACCACCTGGACCCCAACAGGTGCGAAAACAGCGATCGGCCACTTTTGCGGCAACGCGGCCATCAACTGATCAGCTTTTTCTTGATTTGCGGCCCATGTCCGCTCAAACGATTCGTCGGGCAGTTGAAGCGACGGTTCATCAGCATTATTGAGATACGCCATGAGCTGGTAGTACTCACGATGCGAAACCGGATCGTACTTGTGAGAGTGACACTGACAACAACTCAAAGTCAGGCCCAGCCAGGTGGTGCCCGTAGTGGCGACACGATCAGTCATCGCATGAAAACGGAATTCCAGAGGATCGATCCCACCCTCTTCGTTCAGCATAGTGTTCCGGTGAAAGCCGGTCGCGACCCGCTGCTCACGGGTCGCATACGGAAGCATGTCTCCGGCCAGCTGCTCAATAGTAAAGCGATCAAACGGCATACCATCGTTGATCGCGTTTATGACCCAGTCACGATACGGCCAGACGCTGCGTTCTCGATCTTTTTCGTAGCCGTTCGTATCCGCATACCGGGCGAGATCCAGCCAGCGTCGAGCCGCGCGTTCGCCGTAATGAGGGGAATGCAGCAGATGATCGACCAGCGTCTGGTACGCTGCTTCATCTGTACCATTGGAATGCCAGATCTTTTCCGCCCAGGCCTCGGCTTCCTGTGGCGTCGGCGGCAGCCCGATCAGATCAAGGTACAGCCGGCGAATCAACGTATACGGTGCTGCTTCGCCTGAAGGTGTCAGTCCGGCACGGTCCATTTGTGCCAAGGTAAAACGGTCAATTTCATTTCGACACCATTCCGGACGGCTGACATCCGGCACAACGGACCGCGTGGGCGGCACAAAAGCCCAGTGTTCCTTCCATTCGGCTCCCTGTTCCACCCACCGCACAAGAATGCGCTTCTGTTGTTCGGTCAGAGACTTGGTGGAGTCCGCGGGGGGCATCACTTCATCCGGATCATGAGACAGAATCCGCCGAATCAATTCGCTGCCTGAATGATCGCCGGGGTTGACGATCGTATACTCGTCGCGATGTTCAAACAGACCGTCCCTTTGATCAAGCCGCAACTCCGCCTCACGAGTGTCTTCGTCCGGCCCGTGACAGTGAAAACAGGCGTTGGACAGAATCGGACGAACGTCCCGCGTAAAGTCAACGGACTCCCGTACGTCTTGAGCAACCACATCAACTGTGGCAACACTAAAGCCCGCGAACGTCAGACCCGTCAGTAACACAATGGAATAAGCAACTCTCATGTTTTGGCTGGCTCGACAGATTTTGTCGTCTGTTGAATCCGCGCATCGTATACAAGCAGTTCCGCATGGTAACAACACGACAGACCGCCACAGTATCAGACTTTTCGAAGAACAAAGACCACGTCTTCAGACGTCCCGGTAATCCGGTGAGGATTATCAATTTCGTAGCTAAAGTCGTAGATCTCAGCGACTTCAAACTCGGGCACCTTCTTCAGCAACGACTTAAACTGGGCGTGTTTGTAGGTACGATAGTCCATATGATCCACGATGCGTCGGTGCGCCGTCGGAGTATAGATATCCAACGTAATCCCCAGGTGCTCCTGGCGATTCCTGCGATCAATTCCCTTGGACCACATATATGATGTGATGGCCAGATTACCGCGTCTGGCAGACCAGCTTTCTTCCTCCATTCGTGGAGCTTCAGTTGGCTCCAGATGCAGTCCCAGAATGTAGAGGCCTCCTTTTGTCAACGCGCGCGCCATGCAGTGCAGATGCGCCTCGGCAGCAGCTTCAGTCGGCAGATGACGAAAAGTGTTGATCAGATTAAACGCGGCGTGGTACTTCTTCTTCACTCTAAAATCGGCCATATCGCCAATAAACGTACTACGAGCAAACTTGAACCGCTGCAGCCGGTCGTTGCAGAAGTCGATCGATTTTCCATTCAAATCGTTGCCGCCAACGTCGTATCCGGCCTGCGCCAGCTTAATCAGCAGGCGACCGGTACCACATGCCGGTTCAAAAACACGCTGAACGCTGCAACCGGCATGCTTCGGAAAGGCTTGCTGCAGGAAACGGAATTCGGCTTTCCAGTCTGAACCGAACAGTAGATCGTAATACGTGGGGAAGTCGTAAATACTTCCCTCGATGATTTCAGTCATGAGGGGCGAAAGAATTTCGGTTATACAGAATAATTCAGAGGATTGAGGGCGACCGCAGCTGTCGTCAGCTTCATTTTACCCAACGAACGCAAACTCGATATTCCCGAACGCGACGCGTTTTCGAAAACAACATGCGACGGCGCACATTCTATCAGTGTTTGCCCTGCCCGCAACGGGCCGACGAATCGTCAGACCGGACCTGCCGTTTCTGCGCAGGTCTGGTGATGACTCCGGAATCAGTTCCCAATAAACAGTCAACAGATGCACATCCGAGCAACGTAGTGGAACAGTGCGTCGTGTAAGTTCCCTCGCGCGTAGGCATCCACAGGGAGAGCCCGGGTGTCGTGCAACAAAGGCCCTGACACCGCTTTGGGGTGCAGTTCAGCCTCAGACCGCTGTCAAAAACCGAAACGATTTCAGCGCAGGGCTCTGATCCTGTTGGGGATCCACAATATTTTCTGAGCAAGGACTGAAGTGGAATCGTACGGCTGCGAAGTCAGTTATCTTCTTATTGGTACGAAATCATGTCTGAATGTCCCGAGTTGCCTCAGACCGGAGGCCGCTTTGACAGGACACGGCGTGAATTTCACGAACATACCTGGCGTCGGATGAATTGGATTCCGGAAACGACTGTTCGGACAGACTGCCATGCGCGATCTGCGAGGAATGCTTCCGGAGATGCTGAGCAGCCAGGTTTAACCCTACCCGGCTACCTGCACACCTATAAGTGAGTGGCCAGAAAAAAAACACGAACGACATGCCCCCGCGGTCCAACGAATCGCTTAAAGCATCTGTGACGGCACTTGGTTTCCGGCTTTGTATCGAATTTCCGCGGCTATTTCTCCTTCGCTTCGGCAAGCTGCTTTTCGATTGCGGAAACCTGACTGCGAAGCTGTTCGACCTGCATCTTCAGCACTTTCATGATCAATTCACGATCAACTGAAGACGCGTCCGATTTCGTCTCAGCAGAAGTCTTCCCCCTGGCACCGGTGGCCGATTCTTCGTCAGCGTCCGGGTCAGCAGAGTTCTGTTTTTCGGCCATTCGTTTGATCAAGTGCAGAATATGCTGCCGTTCATGTGGTCCGGCTGAATCATCGAGCCGCATGCCCGGACCAAAACTACGCAGGAACACATGCGGCGTTCCTTTGTCGCCACTGATCTGTTCTATCTCAGAGAACACACCCGCGATCCCCTCACCTTGCTCACCGGCTTGATGCCGGTGAAGCAAGGTCAGCGGCTTCAGCATGTGAGTGAGTTCCTCTCCAGTCACCTTACGCGGAGTTACCGCGACGGAAATCCGTTCACCATCACGCAGCAGATCAACAGTAAGTTCGTTACCTTCTGAGCCGGACACAACTTTAACCAGATCCGGAACATGGTTCAGTTTCTGTTCTCCGACCGACAGCAGAATGTCATCCTTCCTGATTCCCGCAGCAGCCGCTGGCAGCCCCTCTGAAACATGACTGGCCAGAAGTCCCTGATCCACCAGTTTAAGATGCCGTCGCAGCAGATCGCTGGCGGGTTCGCACATAATGCCAATCATGTGCGAATCCGCACCGCCAACTTGAAGGTGCCGGTGCAATTGCGGCAAATCATCGACGTTAATTTTGACACCACCGGACAGTGACTCACCCAGATCGTACTCCTGACGTTTGCCGTCCGGCCCTTCAATGACGATACGTCCTTTGACAGAAGTCCTGGCATTGGAGTCATCTGTTTTTTCTGAAGTGGATTCCACGACAACTTCCACCGACTGACTCTTCTTCGTCTGCTTCCGGACAGATTCGTCCTCCGCATGCGACAAAGACGAAATCGCCAATCCGGCGAACAACAGTACTGACATAATCGTTAGCTTCATTGTCTGTTTTCCTTTCATTCAACGAGCAACTATTGTAGCCGAGGAGAAATCTGCGTTTCCTCAAACGGAATAACAACTGTCCGTCCATCGTCCATCCGCAGCTGTATCAATTGAATCCGACTGCCGCGACTGTCAAGGACCCGATGGTCGTCTCGCAAAGACTCTTTCATTTGTTGCCGGTACCGTTCAAATTCCGACATAAACCTGGTGGCATCATCAAATACAGGCAGCTCTCGTGAGATCGTCCCGTCAGCTTCCAGTCGCAGGCTGTAATCCGGCTCTGATACCAGGTCTGCTGCAACAGTACCGGGGTCCGCAACCGAATTCCCACTCGACGCCCCCGCCACCACGTTACCGGCCCCTGCATTCCCACCGGAACTGATTTCACGCGAAATCAGCACACCGCCCAGGAATGCAACACAGGCCGACAATGCCACAGACATAAGCGGGTGGTGGAACCAATGCGGCTTTTCATTTCGCCGCAGCAACTGAGGCTCGCGTGGTTCCTGGACTGCAGCTACTGAATGTCTGATTCCACCGGCGATCAGCTGATCTTCCATGTACGAACACGCCAGAGCCTTCCAGCGCTCCGGAGCAGCGTCCAGTTGCCGTATCAGTTCAGCACGCTGTTCAGCAGAAATCTCACCATCAATACAGCGTTGCAGTAGTCGTTCGTCTTGCTCTGTCATTGTGTCCTAAGCCTCCGCCATAAATCCGGCCAGCAGCCTTCGAAGATTCTTCCTTGCTTTCATCAATCGATACTCAACAGTGTCTTCCTTTACACCCAGATGTTCAGACAGTTGCCGATACGTCCAGCCCTCTGTGTACTTCAGCATCAGAATCTGACGATCCAGTTCATTAAGTTGACGCAGCGCGTCCTGAACCTGTTCCTGTTTTTCTGCGGCCACCACGCTCTCGGCCGGCCCTGCTGCGTTCACTGCAGTGCTTCCAGCATCGGCAGCCTGCAGCAGACGGTCTTCAAAGCGCCGACGACGACCACGCGTGCGGCGGTACATCAACACTTGCCTCACTGCCACCTGGTATAGCCACGCCCCCACGCGGTTGAGTTCCTCCAGGGACTCTCTCTGCCGAACAAGCGCCAGGGCGATGTTCTGCATAATATCTTCAACCGCCTCCGGCTCGCTGACTCGACTGCGCACGACGGTCCTCAGCCAGCTTTCATTTTCAAGATAAAGGACTTGCGGAGTCATTAAATGTTACGACAGTTACGAAAGGACCGGCGTGGTTCAAACGAAGAGGGATACATAGCAACACCAGGTCCACGTGCAGTATCAGTTGCCGCACCGTACATCTTCCGGACAAAAAAAACGCAAAGCTGAACTTCCGGAGCTGTTATTCAGACGTCCGGTCGCTGGTTTGGGCCGGCTGAGAACTTTCCGTCGCCCTGAATCCAGGAACAGGCGATTCCGTTTTTTCTGCCCTGTGGGCCCGTGAATCCTCTGTGACGACCTCTGCAACGGGGCTCAGGTCGCGAACGCGCAGCCGCCGAAACACGGTTTCTGAGCCTTCGCACTGGATCGCAATGTACCCCTTCGCGGGATCGCACCCGGCGACCTCAGCGGCGTTTTTCCCGTTGATCTGAACAGACAAACGACCACCCTGACTCACAATGCGGCACGTGTTCCATTTGCCGACCTCGTTCGCCAGGCTGGCGACATCGCTCGATGTTCCCTTCGCTCCGTCGCTGGGAAAGACCGAACCGGCCTTGGGCTGATGCAATTGAACTTGCATCGACACAGGCCACAGTCGCAACTCCTCCTGCATGTAGACCAGGACTCCGCTGTTCCCGTTTTGATCAGAAGTGTACTTCCACTCAAGAGTCAGTTCGAAATCTGAAAACTTCTTTTTCGTATAGAGAAACCCCTTGGGCTCCCCAGCGCACTTCAGGTATCTCTCGTTTTCCACCTCAACAATCTTCCAGACGTCTCCGAGTGCAACATTCTCTTTGGACGAAAACTGTTTCCAGTTGTGTTCAATGGACTCGGCCAGCAGGTCCTCTGCAGCCGGCTTTGAATCCTTCTGCTGACCGTCGCCATCTGCAGCCGCCTTTTCGTCTGCGACCTTTTCGTCTGCGACCTTTTCACCTGCGACCTTTTCGCCTGCGACCTTTTCGCCTGCGACCTTTTCGCCTGTTCCGTCTGTTTCACCAACATCCGACCGGGCAGCAACCGTCTGCCTGGAATCCTGCGCCTGCACGACGCCGGATAACATCAGCAGCATACCCAACAGAATCCGCGACATAATGACGGTTTGCCCCTGCAATATTCCTGCAGGCTTATGAAATGGCGGTGTGAACATACGTTCTGGTTCAGCCTTGTAGACGAAGATTCGCGGTCCGTGTTCGAATCAAAGAGTCAACAGTCGCCTGTGAACAAACAGACCGACCGAAGGCCGCAAGAGCCGGTGCCACCTTCAGAATCGCCGATCCTGATTCTACGAACAATCGTCCGCCGTTCAAACATTCTCGCTCCACAGCCCAAAATGAGGTAAAATCGCCGTCCGAAGTGCAGCCATCTGCCTCCGGAGAATGTTTCGTTTCGTTTCGTTGCCATTCTGCAGCAAATAGCACTGCACAACACCCCTAAATGGCAGGAACTGCGGCCGCAGCCGTCCATCCTGGACACATTTCGCCTGCTGGACGGCTCAACTGTAATTACCCTGGACGCGAAGGTGGCAGATTTGATACCCTTCAGTCGAAATATTTCCTTACGAAGAACGTAGTGATGTGGGCACGCAGGTGCCACACCACTCTTCAATACAATTCGGCATGGAGGCCGTGATGGGGTTGAAGCGAACTAAAGACCAGTTTGACACCGAAACTTCCACCGATGAAGTGGCCTTACGCACTCAGATCCGATGGCTGATTCGTCGGGACATGGACGAAGTGCTGGCGATTGAAGGGACCAGCTTCGAGTTTCCATGGACGGAAGAAGAATTCTTGTGTTGCTTGCGACAACGAAACTGCATCGGCACGGTCGCAGAACTGGATCATGAAATCGTGGGATTCATGATATACGAGTTGCACCAGTCAATGCTGCGAATCCTGAACTTTGCAGTTGCACCAAAACTTCGTCGGCAGGGTATTGGGGGTCAGATGGTGCAGCGTCTGGTCGACAAGTTGTCTCAGCAGCGTCGACGCGAGATTGTCCTTGAGGTTCGTGAAACGAACCTTGATGCTCAACTGTTCTTCGCAGATTGCAACTTCCGTGCACTGTCCGTCCTGAGAAATCATTACGACGACACGTTGGAAGATGCTTATTACATGCGTTATTCACTGCGCAGTAACGAAGCCTTCACGCCCAATAACCGATTGGCGGATTACGACGCCGCGTGACTGCTATTTGCTGCTGCTGCGATTGAGTCGGTAGTCGGCCTTGTATCAGCATTGACTCGTATCGAGGCCACTCCCACGCGGGCCACGGTGAAGCAACGGCTTGTACTTCGCCATACAACTGGTGCAGTGCTGCACTCATTACAGCGAAGACGACCTCGTTCTCTGCGGAAACGTCAATTGATTCCACAATGCCGGAGTGAAGGTTAAAGAGTCGAAGACTCGTCAGTTGGCGGTCCTGATCAAATGCATTTCGTCGGCAGCAATACCGACGCTCGGTTTGAGATCCGGAGTACCCAGATTCGCGACCAGCTTCCAGTGCCCGTCCCGAATGGCAACTTTGGCATCGCCACGTGCCCAATTGAACTGCCAGTACAACGGACGTTTTCGCGACACCTTCTTCGCTTCGAACACGGACAGAAAGCTGGTACCGTCAACGATTCGGTCGCCGGGCAAAGCCATAACGTGCCAGCTCACACAGCGTCGGCAGAACATCGACGCCGGATATGGGCTCCGTACTCGTCGAACCCTGTTTTGTATGACCATGCCAGCGACCACTACCTGGTACATGAATTCCGCCGTCGTAGATCGCTCCCATCCTGTCGGAAAGAGGTTCGGCTGAACCATAAGGGTGCATGCCTGTGATTGCCGAACCCTTGTCACTGGTGACAAATACGAATGTATTCTCGGCCAGCTTCAGTTCCTCAAGTTAATCGAGTACCTCCCCCACACCAGCATCCAGCTGACTGATGTTGCCGTGGTGTGCTGCGTATGCGGGATCCTCAACGCTTACGGATCAGTGAATTGTCTGGCAGAAGCAATCGGTTCATGCGGTTCGAGAAAACAGACCAGCATGAAGAACGGCTTGCTCTCATCTCGGCCGGAACGCCGAGATGCGCGGGCCTCAGTGGCCACCAACGGAGCGGCATACCCATCCAACGAACCGACCGGCCTTCCCTTGCGCACGAAATCCACAGGATTTCGATGGTTTGGGAGGGCGTTATTCTGAGTGGAAAACCAGTGGTTGAACCAGTGATCCCATGGCTGTGGCTGTGTAGGCAGATTGAAGTCTCCATTGAAATGCCACTACCCAACATAGCACGTGTCGTATCCGGAATTGCGCAGCAGAGTCGCCACGGTGATTTCAGACCGCATGACATGCAGGGGCGAGTACATGGGAATCCAGTTATTAAACGCCGATTCGGAATGGCGTTCGCCCGGTCATCATCCCGGCTCTTGAGAGCGAGTCGTTCGGGTGAGCGAACTAGCAGTCAGCCAGACGCAGACTCTCTGCGGCGCAGGCATCAATTCGGGAAGTCTTCAGTTCGCTGCCTCCGTAACAGCCCAGATTACCGTATCCCGGATCGTCCGTCAGAACGATCAGAATATTGGGACGATCACTGCTGTCAGATGCGGCCGATGCAGTCATCAGAGGCCGGGCGAAGCTCAGCATGACAGCAACGACCACTGCCGATGGGACAATCTTCACAGGCTCTGTCCCTCACACCCT
>Ga0315331_10000137_pt1 | contig 43490 bp, 51 predicted proteins | sample M160m34915metaG_FD_203456 | JGI IMG/M metagenome (GOLD analysis project Ga0315331, IMG submission 203456) | Ammonia-oxidizing marine archaeal communities from Monterey Bay, California, United States - M1 60m 34915 | ecosystem: Environmental > Aquatic > Marine > Intertidal zone | place: USA...
GGGGCGTCATATGTGGTGGTCGGCGGCTTTGTTGCTCAGGACCTTCGCGAAAACTCTGGCCAGAATACAACGCCGACTGCGCTACCATCTGTGCACGGCTCTTATATCGGCGAGCGAGGACGCCTCGGATACGCTTATGTTGAAGGCGACGCCCGCGCCCTGACCCGCGACACAGGCACGGACAGCCAAAGCGTATCTGCTAATGTCGGCTGGCGAGCGCCGGTTACGACATCAGGCGGGCAACAAATTGAGCTTACAGCCAACCTTCGCGGCGATGTCTACAGTGTCGTTGACGTGAATGGTGTCACCGGCCAGAACGAATTCATTGCACGGGCGCATCCGACAGCAAACGCAGACTGGCGATTTCCGCTGATCCAGCAACATAAATGGGGCTCCGTCGTTGTTGAGCCGCGCGTGCAAGCCGTCGCAGGCTTGGACGATGCGCGCTCACGCAATATCCCGAATGAAGATGCCCAAAGCGTCGAGTTCGATGAAAGCAACTTCTACGCACGGGACAGGTTTCCGGGTCGCGATCTGATCGACGACGGCCAACGGGTGGACTATGGCGTCCGCATCACGGGACTGTTGTTTGGCGGCAGCCGGGCGGAAGGATTTGTAGGGCAAAGCTTAGCGCGCAAGGCAGGTACTTTTGCCGCCGCAACAGATATGACTGGCCGCTCATCTGACATTGTTGCGGCAGCGACCGTATCGCCAGCAGAGTATTTGGACCTGAATTGGCGCGCACGTTTTGCGAAGGACAATTTCGACATCCGCCGCCAGGAAGTAGCCATTGGCGCAGGTCCAGATTGGCTGCGCGTCAATGCGGAATATATCCGGGTGGATGATGTAAACCAGGGGCCGCAATTCATTGCCGCCCGGGAACAGATTAAAGGTGGGTTCAAGCTGAAATTCTCTGATAATTGGAGCGTATCAGGCAGCCATCATCGTGATCTGGACAACAGTGAACCGCTGCTGTGGTCTGCCAGTGTTGCCTATGAGGATGAATGCTTCGCAGTGGGCCTCGCCTTCGCCAGCGATTTCGCGAGCCAAGCCGATGGTAGCGGCCGCGACGACAGCGTCTTCCTGCGTGTCCGGTTCAAACACCTAGGCGGCATTCAGACGGCCCAGGGCGTCGGCGGCAGAAACGGCGAAAGGAACTAAACAGCACGCCAGATCATTCGGCTTGTATATCAACTGATTGCTAGGGGATGCGCAGTGGACAAAATCGACGGTGATTTCGGCGATATGTTTGAGAAAATCGATACGTGGCTGGACGGATGCTTCCGGCTTTTGCCGAGTATGGCATTGGCCATGGTCGTGCTGATCCTGTTTTATTTCCTCGGCATTCTCATTAGCTGAATTTTGCAAAACTGCGCTGAAAACGGGACTGCAATAGCCTGGGCGACGTCGCTGGGTCACTGCTTCGCTGGACGATAACCCTGCTTGCGTTTGCACTTGCGATCACCATCCTCGCTCCTTCGATTACCTCAGGTGACTTACTGGGCGGCCTTGGGGTTAGTTCTGTGGCCATTGGCTTCGCGTTCAAAGATATTCCGCAAAATATGCTCGCAGGCATTCTGATTCCGCTCCGGCAGCCATTCCAAGTCGGTGATAAAATCGTCTCCGGCGGGCATACAGGCCGCGTTGAAAAGATTGAAACGCCAGCGACCTTTATCAAAATCTATGATGGCCGGCGTTTCGTTATCCCAAATGCCGACATTTGTACCAACTCCGTCGTCGTAATTACGGCGTTTGAGAAAGTCCAGTCTCAATACGACATCGGCGTTGGCTGCAATGACAGTTGGTAGGGTGCGAAACGCCTGATGATCGAAGGCGCGTCTGAGACAGAAGAAGTGCTCAGCGACCTAGCACCGGAGACGATTCCTATCGCGACCACAGACAGTTCCAAAAACATCTGCCTGCGCTGGTGGACAGATTCGGACCGGTCTTCCGTTATCCATGCTTACGGCCGGGTGTGGGAGAATATTTACAAGAAGTTGGATGGGGCCGGTATCGATATGCCCTACCCAACTCAGGCGGTTCTACTTCATGACCAAATTGAGGAACATGACGGCGACCGTTCAAAGCAACGAGGAGGCTGGCCTGCGAACCCTGATGTCGACAACCCCCAAACCAGCGCGAGCCGTAACCATGGAGCGCGAGGACTCCCGCCAAGAGCAGGATGCTGACCAAAAGTTTGGAAACGCCGCGTAGCAGGCTCGTTTATCGCCGCCGAGGCCGCTTGTTAACGCCCTTGGCGGCTTTCTTCCGTGCACCTGCAGCACCGGTAGCGTTGTCCATGGCAGCTTCTACGTCCTTTGGACGCCGGCCTGGACGCTTTGCAACCTTAGCACCGCCAATGGCGGATCGGGAGCGCAAACTGCCGCCATCGCCCCCTTCCAACCCCAGGTCTAGGGCCTGGAGACGCTTGATTTCATCCCGTAGGTGCCCGGCTTCCTCGAATTCCAAATCAGCAGCAGCAGCGCGCATCTGCTTTTCGAGATCATCGATGGTCATCTTCAGATTGTTACCGGTAAGCGGGCCATCTTCATGCAGGCCAGTTGATACCGTCATCGAATCCCGTGCGTAGACGGAATGCAGGATATCCGCGATGTCTTTCTTAACGCTCTCTGGTGTGATGCCATTGGCCTCGTTATAGGCTATCTGCCGTTCGCGACGGCGGTCAGTTTCATCGAGTGCGCGCTTTATGCTGTCCGTGATGCGATCAGCATATAGGATCACACGGCCTTCCAAATTCCGCGCCGCCCGGCCAATCGTCTGGATCAGCGAAGTTGTGGAGCGGAGATAGCCCTCCTTATCCGCATCCAGAATACAAACCAGCGCACATTCCGGAATATCTAGCCCTTCGCGCAGAAGGTTGATGCCAATCAGAACATCGAACACGCCAAGCCGCAGGTCGCGAATGATCTCGATCCGCTCCAATGTGTCCACATCAGAATGCATGTAGCGAACCCGCAAGCCTGCCTCATGCATATATTCGGTCAGGTCCTCGGCCATACGCTTTGTCAGCGTTGTGACCAGCACGCGCTGGCCTTTGGCGGCGCACTGGTGGCACTCGTCCATCAAATCATCGACCTGATTGCCGGTTGGGCGAATGATTGTCGGCGGGTCAACCAGGCCGGTTGGCCGCACAACCTGCTCGACCACGACACCCTGCGTTTTCTCAAGCTCCCACGGGCCTGGCGTGGCGGAGACGTGGACCGTTTGCGGCCGCATCGCCTCCCATTCCTCGAACTTTAAGGGACGGTTATCAACACAGCTAGGCAGGCGGAATCCGAAACCGGACAGCGTTGATTTGCGCGCAAAATCGCCTTTGTACATGCCGCCAACCTGCGGAACTGTGACATGGCTTTCGTCCACGAACAGCATGGCGTCTTCAGGCAAATACTCGAATAGCGTTGGCGGCGGTGAGCCAGGCGGACGGCCTGTAAGATAGCGGGAATAGTTCTCAATCCCGGCGCAGGAACCGGTGGAGGTCATCATCTCCATATCGAAGGTCGTGCGCTGCTCGAGGCGTTGAGCTTCCAGTAGCTTACCTTCGCGCGTCAGTTCCTCCAGCCGTTCTGCCAGCTCCTTGCGAATGCCTTTGACGGCTTGGTCTAGCGTTGGTTTTGGCGTCACATAGTGACTGTTGGGATAAACGCGGACCTTGTGGAATTCGCCCGTGCGCTCACCCGTCAGCGGATCAAACTCGTGGATTGCTTCAAGCTCATCGCCAAAGAAGGAGAAGCGCCAGGCGCGATCTTCTTGGTGGGCCGGGAACAATTCAACCGTGTCACCCCGCGCCCGGAACGCGCCGCGGAAAAAGGCAGCCTCATTGCGGCGATATTGGAGTTCCACGAACTTACGCAGCAGCACCTGCCGATCAAACGACTGGCCAACTTTGATTTCCGCCGCCATGCCGGAATAGGTCTCAACCGCGCCAATGCCGTAAATGCAGGACACACTGGCGACGATGATCACATCCCGTCGCTCCAGCAGCGCGCGCGTGGCTGCGTGGCGCATGCGGTCGATTTCTTCGTTTACGGACGCTTCCTTTTCCACATAGGTGTCCGTGCGTGGAACATAGGCTTCCGGCTGGTAATAGTCGTAGTAGGAGACGAAATACTCAACCGCATTATCCGGAAAGAAGCTCTTCATCTCCGCATAAAGCTGTGCGGCAAGCGTCTTATTGGGTGCCAGCACAAGCGATGGTCGCTGTAGCTCCTCGATGCAGTGCGCGACTGTAAACGTCTTGCCGGACCCGGTGACGCCCAGCAGAACCTGATCCTGCTCCTTCCCCGCCAGCCCATCTACCAATTCACGAATGGCAGCGGGCTGGTCCCCGGCAGGCTCAAACCCGCTGGAGATTTTGAACGGCAGCGCATCGTCAATCGAAAGCGGTGGCCGCTCAAAACGCGGGATATTGGCGAGGAGTGGTGATTTGTGTCCTTCAGGCATGCAAGAAAACTAGCGCGAAGCCCCTTCTTCGCCAATGCCCTTCGCACTAATTTTGCCTGTTGTTGCCCGTCCAGCAAATGCCAGGATTATGGCACCCAGCACACCCGACATGATCGAGCCGGAGATGACGCCGATGCGCACCAATGTCTGATGTTCAGGGTCCGCATAGGCAAGCGCGCCGATGAACAAGGACATGGTGAAACCAATGCCTGCCAGGAGGCTGACGCCATATAGCTGCATCGTCGACGCGCCTAAGGGCGGGTCCGCCATCTTCAGCTTAATTGCGGCATAGGCGAAGCCAAACACACCGATCTGCTTACCGATGAACAGACCCAGCATAATCGCAAGCGAGAGCGGCTGCATCAGCAATTCTATGCTCAGGCCTTCTAGCGGCACGCCTGCGTTCGCGAAGGCGAACAGCGGCATGACGAGCCAGGCGACCCAGCCATGCAACCCATGCTCCGCCGATTTCGCGAGCGATCCACCGTCTGGCCCAGCCTGTAACGGCATCGCAAACCCGATGGCCACGCCTGCAAGCGCTGCAAGAACGCCAGATTTCAGCACGCACACCCACAGGATAATACCCAGCAAGACATAAGGCGTCGCCTTGCGCACACCCCTAAGATTAAGTGCCAGCAGGCCCGCACCCGTCATAAATGCCATCCCAAGCGCGGCTATCGAAAGGTTACTGGTGTAGAACAGCGCGATAATCACAATCGCGCCAAGGTCATCGACCACAGCAAGCGCCAGAAGGAATGTCTTCAACGCCACAGGCACACGCCGCTCAAAAAGGCTGAGCACACCAAGGGCGAACGCAATGTCCGTCGCTGCTGGGATGGCCCAGCCCTTCGCTTCTTCAGTATCGTATCCGACGATTCCAACGAAGATCAGCGCCGGGATCGCCATACCCCCGACGGCCGCATAGACGGGCAACGCGGCCTGTCGCCAGCTAGAAAGCGCGCCTTCCAGAGCCTCACGTTTAATTTCGAGTGCGACCAGCAAGAAAAAGATCGCCATCAGGCAATCATTGATCCAAAGCAACAGCGGCTTGGAAATGCCATTTTCCCCGACGGCGACTGTCAGCGGCGCGCCCAGAAAGAGATCATAATAGGGGCGTACAATACTAATGTTCTCGAACAAAACGCCGAGCGCGGCCGCTAGCGCTAATGCTAACCCCGCTTTCGCTTCTGGACTTACCCACTTCCATCTGCCGTCGCTGCGCCTGCCGCCATAACTAACCCCCCTCAATTTGTTCGTTCTGCGGGAATTGGTATCAGTTCGCTACGAATTCAAAAAAATATCTTCGGCGTTAGATGGTCGAATTGTCGCTATGATATTTGGACCCAGCGTCGAAACCGTCGCCACACTTCGTTATGGAGGCCGCGCATGCCCGCAGACATTAGAAAAATCATCGTCTCCGTGGAGGATGTTCTGCTGGAAGAAGGCCAAGCTATAGAACCACCAACGCGAACAGCGCTCGCCATCGCCGTAATCGCCAATCCGTTCGCTGGCCAATACTCTGCAGACCTGGAGCCCTTGATGGAAATTGGCGCAGAGCTTGGCGGATTGCTCGGTAAGCGCTGCGTGGCGGCCCTTGGCATCGCGCCTGGGGCTGCTGTGAGTTATGGCAAAGGCGCCATTGTCGGCGAAAATGGGGGGCTAGAACACGCCGCCGCCATCCTGCACCCACGCCTTGGAAAACCTCTCAGGACGGAGGTCGAAAAAGGCGATGCACTGATTCCCTCGGCCAAGAAACGCGGCGGCCCTGGCTCTACCTTAGACGTCCCGCTCGGCCATAAAGACGACGCTTGGAGCCGCAACCACTTCAGCGCCATCGAAGCGCGCGTTACCGACGCGCCTCGCGTCGATGAAATTCTAGTCGCTGTTGCTGTCACAGATTCCGGCAGACCGCTACCGCGCGCGTAACCTAGGAAATCTTTGATTGAAGCAATAATATCGACAGACCTCAATCATAGGCCGGGCAATGCCAAAAATTCTTAAAGGCAAAGAGACCCGGTCTGCTTTGTTCGCTACAGCGTTGGCCATTGTTGTGTGTATTTTCGATATGCTCGTACCGCTGGGCGTTGCGGTTGGCGCATTATATGTAACCTCTGTTGTTGTGGCTGCGAATGCTCGAGTGCGGCACATCATTTTGCTAGGTATCGTGGCCTCAGCTTTGACAATCCTTGGTTTCGCAGTGCACGCCACCAGCGAAACAACATGGATGGTGGTCGCTAATCGCCTAATCTCGCTGGCAGCCATAGCGCTCACAACACTTCTTACCGTCCGCCAGAGAAATCTAGCGACATTGCTCGCCCATCAAGTCACGCAACTGGACGCCAAAACCCTTTAACTTCAGCGCTATACAGCCATCGCTGCCCATGACCTGCGCGAGCCTGTCCGAAACATTCAAAGCCTGAGCGAGCGCCTACAAGAGCGCCACCGCACAGCGCTAAATCAATCCGGCGCACAGCTGCTGGATCTCATCCATGACGGCGCACAAGGGATGGCAGACTTGATCAGCGACCTACTTGAATATTCAAGACTTGGCGTCAGCGTTGAGTTTGAACGCATAGACCTGAATGATCTCGTTTCGAGGGTCCTGAAAGATTTAGACAATGCAGTCAAAGCCAGCGACGGGACTGTGGATGTTGCGGGTTTGCCCTTCGTGCGCGGCTACGAAATCGGCCTACGTCAATTGCTTCAAAACTTAATCAGTAACGCCCTGAAGTTCGCCCCGCCGGACAGAGCGCCCATCATCACCATTTGGCATGAGGATGAAGGAGAACACTGGCTTCTGCATATCCGTGACAACGGCATCGGCTTTGATCTCGCCCACGCCGAAAAAGCGTTCGCATTGTTTGGCAGGCTGAACCTGCGCGATGAATATCCAGGCACTGGTCTTGGGCTATCAATCTGTCGGCGTGTGGCTGATATCCACGGTGGTAGCATCTCTGTTGATACTGCTGTCGGCGCTGGTGCTACTTTTACACTGACTTTGCCAAAATCGCCGCCTGCCCAATAACGATCCTGCTCGCTATACTCGACCGCCCCGCGCGCTGCGCCATTCCCTGCTTTGGATCAATCATACCGCCATGCCGAACGATCCTCACGCGCCGACGATGCTCGGCGCAGTCGTTCCCATTCCGCAATCGCCAGAAAAAGCGCGGCTGGAACGCGTGCCAAACCCGCACCAGGAATCCTTATATCTTGCGCGGTTTGTGTGCCCTGAATTTACGTCGCTCTGCCCAATGACGGGCCAGCCAGACTTCGCGCATTTGATTCTAGATTACGCGCCAGATGATTGGCTGATCGAAAGCAAATCCTGGAAGCTATACCTGACGAGCTTTCGTAATCACGGTGCCTATCACGAGGATTGCACCATCGCCATCGCCCAGCGCGTGGTCGATGTCGCCGCCCCCAAATATCTCCGTATAGCAGGATACTGGTATCCCAGAGGCGGCATCCCCATCGAAGTCTTCTGGCAAACAGGGTCACCACCCGAAGGCCTATGGCTGCCTGACCCAGGTGTCGCGCCGTATCGGGGGCGAGGGTAGAGCTATGCCTATCCGCGCGGCATGGTCGGCCTTGCCCGATGGCGCTAAAGGCATGTTGCTTATGTCTGCTGGCATTGGTGTCATCACGGTCAATGATGCGCTAATGAAACTGGCCAATGAAGGGCTGCCTTTGGGGGAGACCCTGTTCATCCGCTCGGTCTTTGTTTGGGTGATGATCATCATCTTTGCGTGGCGGGCAGGCGGTGTGCGGTCGCTGGCGGTGTATGACTGGCCGCGCCAAGGATTGCGCGGCTGCTTTTTGATCATCTCCAGCTGGTGCTTCTTCTTCGGACTGGCCGCCCTGCCCCTGGCGGAAGCGATTGCAATCGCATCTGTCGGTCCATTGTTTTTGACAATGTTGGCGGGGCCGCTGCTAGGCGAAACCGTTGGCTGGCGGCGTTGGTGTGCTGTTGGCGTTGGGTTCGTGGGCGCAATGATCATCATCAATCCCGGTGGGGCTGGGTTTCAGTGGGCTGCACTCTTTCCATTGACCGCGGCGTTGTTGGGTGCCGGGCGGGACATCGTGCAGCGGCAGATGTCACTGGGCCGGGAAGGCACAGTTGCGATCTTAGCGGTATCAACGACCATGGTTGGCCTGTCGGGCTTGGTCACCCTGCCGTTCGTGTGGGTCACGCCAAGCTGGATGCAGATCCTGCCCATCGCTGCCGCTGGCCTGCTGATGGGCACCGCGCATTATCTAATGATTGAGGCGCTGCGCATGGCAGAGGCGGCATCTATCGCGCCGCTCCGTTATTCTAACTTCCTATGGGGCTCACTTTGGGGCTTCCTAATTTGGGGTGTATTGCCGGAGCCAAATATCTGGCTTGGGGTTGCGATTATCGCGGCGTCAGGCCTGTATATTCTGCATCGAGAAACCATCCACCGCCGCGCACCCGCCACTGCGCGTCCACCGCCGCAGTAGCGCCGAAGGAAACGCCATGACTGGAATTCCAAACAGCCGTGAAGCCTTCTATGCGGATATCAAAACCCGCAATCTGGCACCGCTCTGGGAAAGCTTGCACAGCCTGATCACGCCAACGCCCAAAAGCCGCTGCGAGCCGGCATTCTGGCGCTATGACGATATCCGCGAAGATGTCCTGCGATCAGGCGAGTTAATCACCGCCAAGGAGGCTGAACGCCGTGTGCTGATCATGGAGAATCCTGGCATGCCGGGTGAGGCCCGGATCACAACCTCACTCTATGCCGGGCTGCAACTGATCCTGCCGGGTGAAGTGGCACCCGCACATCGGCACACCCAATCCGCGCTTCGGTTCGTGATGGAAGGCGAAGGGGCCTATACGGCCGTCAACGGCGAACGCACGACCATGCATGAGGGCGATTTTATCATCACCCCCTCCTGGACCTGGCATGACCATGGCAATGACGGCGACGCGCCGATGGTCTGGCTGGATGGCTTGGATATTCCCGTTCTACAGTTTCTCGATGCCTCATTCGTTGAACAATGGCCCAATGACTCTCAACCCGTCACCCGGCCAGAAGGCGATAGCCTCGCGCGTTATGGCCAGGGCCTGCTGCCCGTGGACCATGACCAGCGCGGCCACACCAGCCCCGTGTTCAACTATCCCTTCGCCCGCACTCGTGATGCTCTGGCAACGCTGGGACGCACCGAAGATTGGGATTCCTGCCATGGTGCTAAACTTCGCTACGTGAACCCGGAAACCGGTGATCACGCGATGAATACCATCGCCGCATTCATGCAATTACTGCCCAAGGGATTTAGCGGCGAAACCTATCGTTCCACGGACGCGACAGTGTTCTGCGCCGTAGAAGGTACCGGCGAGACTATAATCGGCGATCAGGTTTTCACATGGGGTCCGCGCGACACCTTCGTTGCCCCGTCCTGGGCACCTGTCAGCCACAAAAGCTTAGGCGGCGATGCCGTTCTGTTCAGCTTCTCCGATAGGTCCATGCAACAAAAGCTTGGCCTATGGCGGGAGAAGCGCGGGCCATAGATTGTTTGCGCTCACGAACGCCCCATATCGAAACCACACAACGGAGTAGACGATGCTCGACGACCTTGCCTTCACTGGCCTTAAAGTTCTGGACATGGCGCAAGGCGTCGCTGGCCCCCATTGCGGCATGCTGTTGGCGCAGCACGGTGCTGAGGTCATCAAGGTTGAGCCTCTGGGTGGGGATTGGGGCCGCCAGCTTGGCAAGCGCTACGGCGATTTTTCCGCATTCGGCGCTGTCTACAATCGCGGCAAGAAGTCCGTGGCGCTGGACCTGAAAGCAGAGGCCGGGATTGTTATCGCAAAACAGCTCGCGGCAGAGGCGGACGTTGTATTGGAGAGCTTTCGCCCAGGCGTAATGGCCCGCTTTAACTTGGACTATGAAACCGTCGCAAAGACCAATCCGAGCGTGGTGTATCTGTCCGTCAGCGGATATGGGCAGGATGGCCCCTACTCAAAGCAGCCGGTGACAGACTCAGTCATGCAGGCGTTTTCAGGCCTGATGAGCGTCAATCAGGATCACCGGGGCGTGCCGCAGCGGATTCAGGTGATCGCGATTGATATTTTGACCGGGCTTTATGGCTTCCAGGCAGTAGCACCAGCGCTGTATCGCCGTGTCCGCACCGGGCTTGGCGCGCATTTAGATGTCAGCCTGATGCAGTCCACGCTAGCCTTCCTTTCCGCTAAAATGATTGAGAACCATCTAGAGGGCGAGAACGCTACCAATTTCGGCGCACCTGTTGGCACCTTTGAAACCGCTGACGGATTCCTCAACTTGAACGCCCGCCGCGACACGCATTTCCGTGCGCTTTGCAAACTGCTCGGCCGGGATGAGTTGGCGGATGACCCGCGCTTCGTTGATAGCGACGCCCGGACCGCCAATGCGGCTGAAGTCGAAGCCTTTGTTCGCCCGGCGGTTAAACTTCGTAGCACCGCGGAATGGCTGGCGGACTTTGAAGCGCACGATATTCTAGCAGGCCGCGTCAACACATTTCCAGATATCCTGACCGACCCCCACGTTGAAGCCCGCGAGGCTGTGCGTTGGTTGGAACATACCGCCATGGGACCGATCCCAATGCCCGTCATTCCAGGCGCGCCACCGTTTGAGCAAGCTGACCCACACGCTCACGCGCCAGAACTTGGCGCCCATACGCGCGAAGTTTTAACCAGCCTTGGCCTATCACCGGACGCGATTGAAGACATGATCAAAGCCGGTGCTGCCGGATAACCTACCTACGCCTGATGGAGCCCCAAATGAGCGCCCCCGACTTCACTGAAAACGACCCCAAATTCGGCCCCCTTCCAATCTGGGACCTGAGCGCCCTATACGCCAGCCCTGATGATCCAAAGATCACGCAGGACTTCGAATGGTGCGCAAGCGAGGCCGAGGCTTTCGCCGCCCGTTGGAAAGGTAGCCTTGAGGCAATTACCGCAACTGAACTTCAAGGCGCGATTGAGGTGTATGAAGCAATTGATGAGCGGCTATCCCGCATCATGAGCTATGCCGGCCTCCGCCACGCAGGCGACCTGACCGATGCTGATCGCGGTCGTTTCATGCAGGACAGCCAGGAAAAGGCGATCGGAATTACCGCAAATCTCGTGTTCTTCGAGCTTGAACTGAACAACCTGGCAGAGGATAAGATCGCCGCCCTTCAGGCTGATCCGGCACTTGGAACCTACAGTGTGTGGTTGGGCCAACTCGGGCGCTGGCGGCCCTATCAGCTCTCCGAGGACATGGAGACGCTGCTGCAGGAGAAATCCTCCACGGGCAGCGGCGCATGGAACCGTCTGTTCGATGAAACCATGGCCGAAATGCGCTTTCCCATGGACGGCAAGGATCTGACCAGCGCCGAAGTGCTGAACATGCTGTCCTCTACGGACCGGGCGAAACGCAAGGCGGCAGGTGAATCTATCGGCGCAACGCTGGGTGCCAACAAGCGGCTGTTTGCACAGATCACCAATACGCTGGCCAAAGACAAAGCGATTGAGGACAAGTGGCGGGGCTACGCAAAGCCCATCTCGTCCCGCAATCTTGCCAATGAGGTTGAGGATGAAGTTGTCGAAGCGCTGATCACCGCCGTCCGTGATGCATACCCCGATTTATCCCACCGCTATTACGCCTTGAAGGCCAAATGGTTCGGCAGTGACAAGCTCGAATATTATGATCGCAACGCCCCCCTGCCTGACAGCGATAACCGGATGATCCCTTGGCCACAGGCTGAAGCAACGGTGCTGGAAGCGTATGGCGAGTTTAGCCCGAAACTGGCGGAAGTCGCACGCCCATTCTTCAGCAATGGCTGGATTGATGCCCCCGCACGCGCAGGCAAAAGCCCGGGCGCGTTCGCCCATCCAACGGTTCCATTAGCCCACCCCTACCTGCTGCTGAATTACCAAGGCAAGACGCGGGATGTGATGACCCTCGCCCACGAGCTTGGCCACGGTGTCCACCAGCGCCTCGCGGCTGAACAGGGACACTTCCTGGCGCAAACACCGTTGACGCTTGCGGAAACTGCTTCCGTCTTTGGCGAAATGCTGACCTTTCAGAAGCTGCTCCGTGAGACCACGGACGCCAAAACTCGGCGCGCACTGCTAGCCAGCAAGACCGAGGACATGCTGAATACGGTCGTCCGCCAAATTTCCATGCTGGAATTCGAGCGGGCCGTCCACCGGGAGCGCCGTGAGGGTGAGATTGCTGTCGAACGGCTTGGCGAAATTTGGATGGAGACACAGCGCGAGAGCCTTGGCCCTGCACTAAATTTCGATGAGGGCTACCAGTGGTTCTGGTCCTACGTGCCTCACTTCATTCACTCGCCCTTCTATGTTTATGCCTACGCGTTCGGCGATTGCTTGGTGAACGCGCTCTATGCCGTCTACCAGGAAGGTGAGGAAGGCTTTGCCGACCGCTATTTGGAAATGCTGTCTGCAGGCGGCTCCAAGCATCACAGCGAGTTGCTGGCACCGTTCGGCTTGAACGCTGCGGACCCAGGGTTCTGGAAGCGCGGGCTGGACATGATCGCTGGTTTCGTGACCGAACTGGATGACATGGATGGCTGACGAAGACGGATTCGGCAGCCGCGCCCGCCGCTTTGCCCGCACCACACGGGCAGTCGGCGGGCTCGCGGCCAAGCTGGCAGGCGAGCGCTATCTCGGCGTCAACATCAACCGGGATAAGCACGCGGGCGATTTGCGGGCGGCGCTTGGCGGGCTCAAAGGCCCGCTGATGAAGGTCGCGCAAATCTTGGCGACGATCCCTGATGCGTTGCCGAAAGAATATGCAGAAGAACTCCTTCAATTACAAGCAGACGCCCCCTCAATGGGGCCTCCATTCGTGCGTCGTCGGATGGCAGGGGAGCTTGGAGCCGAATGGCGTCAATCCTTTGTAGATTTTGACCTGAAAGCCGCCCATGCCGCATCGCTCGGCCAAGTGCATCGGGCGACGTTGCACGATGGCGAGGACGTTGCCGTCAAACTGCAATACCCGGATATGAAGGCGGCGGTTGAGGCAGACTTAAAGCAGCTTCAGCTGATTATTGCTGTTTACCGCCGATATGATTCAGCTATCAACCCAGACAACATCCAGCTGGAGATCGCAGAGCGGCTGCGTGAAGAACTGGATTACCGCCTGGAAGCGCAAAACATGGCGCTTTACCGCCACATGCTGAGACACGAGCCGAGCGTTCAGGTTCCGGTTTCAATACCTGACCTATCAACAAACCGCCTGATCACGATGAATTGGCTGACGGGTCGCAACTTAACGGAGCTTGATGACGCGCCAGTTGAGGCTCGCAACCAGGTCGCAGCCAACATGTTCCGCGCGTGGTATGTGCCGTTCTACGAATATGGTGTGATCCACGGTGACCCGCATTTTGGCAATTATTCCGTCGCTGATGATAATTCCATGAACTTGTTGGACTTCGGCTGCATCCGCATTTTCCCACCGAATTTCGTGCTTGGGGTCATTGATCTTTACGAAGCGCTACGGACCGAAGATAGGGATCGCGCCGCAGCGGCCTACGCGATCTGGGGCTTCACGGACCTATCAAATGAAGCATTGGACATCCTAAATATCTGGGCGAACTTCATTTACGCGCCGCTGCTCGAAGATAAAGTGCGCCGTATCCAGGACGCTGAAACCGGCCACTACGGCGCAGAGGTCGCTAATAAAGTGCATCAGGAATTGAAGCGCATCGGCGGTGTTACCCCGCCCCGTGAGTTCGTGCTGATGGACCGCGCCGCTATTGGCCTCGGCTCTGTCTTTATGCGCCTCAAAGCCGAACTCAATTGGGCTGAAATGTTCCGGGAGCTGACAAAAGACTTCGACATCAAAGAACTCACCAAGCGCCAAGCCGTAGCCCTTAAAGAAGCCGGGCTGCACCCGCCGTGACAAAAATCCTCCACATCGCCTGTAGCCCGAAGGGTGATACGGCACATAGCTGTCGGATGGCGGAAGTTCTACTTGCGGGCCTGTCTGACCAGCATCCTGGCACTGTCATCTCAACACGCCGCCTGGATCAATCACAGCCTACGCTCGCTACTGCTGGATTCGCTGCGGAAATGATGGCGCACACGACTGCAGAAAGCGCTCGCGATTCGGAAACGCTGCAAGAATCGGAGCGACTAATTGAGGAGCTGGATGCCGCTGATCTCCTAGTCATCAGCACGCCGATGCATAACTTCACAGTTCCGGCAGTACTGAAGGCCTGGATCGATCAGGTCGTTCGCTTTGGCCGCACATTCCAGAGCACGCCAACGGGCAAAATAGGCCTGCTGCGTGACAAAACAGTTTATATCGTAATTGCGTCCGGCGGGTTCTTCACAGGCAAAAATCCAAGACAGCCGGATTTTCTCACACCCTATCTCCGGGCCATCCTTGCCACGATTGGCCTAAAGGACATTCGCTTTGTGACCGCCGAAGCAATATCCCGAGGCCCAGACGCCTTAGCGGCTGGCGAGGCTTCCGCACGCGCTCAGATAGCGGCACTGCTGGCAAAGTAGGCGCTCCCCCGCAAAGGCGTTCTTGCGGGGTAAAGCGGCCTCTACTCGGCCATAACCTGATTTTTGGCTTCACCCATCAGGTCGTCCATCTGCTTACGCAGACGCTCGTTCGTCAGGTCCGTGCCTGCGGCTTTCATGTCGCCTTGAACTTTTTCGAGCACGTCTTCATCTCCGGGCTTTTCAAAGTCAGACCTGACGACATCCTTGGCGTATGCGGTCAGCGCTTCACCAGACAAGCCCATTTGCCCACCAGCCCATTCGCCGAACAGGCGATTGCGGCGCGCCGTGACCTTGAACTGAAGTTCCTGATCATGCTTGAACTTGTTTTCGAAATCCTTCTCGCGATTATCGAAGCTCGACATATGCTCTATCTCTCCTTGGAGGGCGGTATAATCCGCCAGTATATTAGGATATCGAATGCCAGTTCGCGATAGGCGCGGTGCGGTACGTGTGAAATTTTTCTGAAAGATGAGCATTTTTTATGTGCACGGTCGTTCTTCTACGTAGGCCCGGCCACCGCTGGCCGCTTTTACTAGCCGCCAACAGAGATGAGCGGATTGACCGCCCCTGGGACCCGCCTGCCCGCCACTGGCCAGACCGAGAGGACATCACAGCTGGACGCGACCAGGAAGCGGGCGGCACTTGGCTTGGGATAAATGAACACGGCGTTGTCGCGGCCATCCTCAACCGCTCCGGCTCCCTCGGCCCAGCAAATGGCAAGCGGAGCCGTGGCGAATTGGTGCTGGACGCCCTGGATTTTCCAGACGCGCGCGAGGCCGCAGAAGCGGTTGGCCATCTGGATGCTGGCGCCTACCGCAGTTTCAATCTTGTAATCGCCGACAACGAAGATGCGTTTTGGATCAAAGGTCTGGGCCGCGGCGGTCCAATTGTTGCGCCCGCACCAACCGGCGTTTCCGTGCTGACGGCCCATGACCTGAATGATACGGCTGCCTCACCCCGCGCTCGGCACTACCTGCCACTGTTCGAGGGCAAGCCTATCCCCAATCCGGAAACTAGTGACTGGGCCGCATGGGAGGCCCTGCTCGCATCAAAGGATATGGCGCCTGGGGAGTTTGAACCCAATGCTGCCATCCATGTTGAGACGGACTACGGGTTCGGCACGGTTTCCAGTTCCCTGATTGCGCTACCGAATCGCAATCAGGAAAACTTGAGGCCCCATTGGCGATTTGCCCGTGTTTGGCCTGAACGAGAGGCATTCGTCGCCATAATGCCCTGATTCCGCGACACCCGGTCGCCAGTTTTGCACAGACGTCCAGTGGGACTCTTGTCAGCCTGTCCGTTATAAGACAATTCCAGGCGATCAGGGCCACGCTCGGTTCAGATTGCGCTCAATATTTTCGGATACCGACATGCCCCGCCGCAGACAGATTTACGAAGGCAAGGCCAAGGTCCTCTTTGAAGGTCCAGAGCCTGGCACTCTCGTTCAGTATTTTAAGGACGATGCAACTGCGTTTAATGCGCAAAAACATGCACTCATTGAAGGCAAAGGCGTTCTTAACAACCGCATTTCTGAGTATTTGATGATGCGGTTGGCAGAGGTTAGCATACCTACGCACTTCGTAAAACGCATTAATATGCGCGAACAACTTATTAGAAAAGTTGATATTATTCCGATTGAAGTCGTCGTCCGCAACGTCGCTGCTGGCTCGATCTCTAAGCGCTTAGGCATTGCAGAAGGTACGCCGCTCCCCCGTTCAATCGTTGAATATTATTACAAAGACGATGCCCTGGGCGACCCGCTGGTCACCGAAGAACACGTCACTGCATTTGGCTGGGCCAGCCCGTCTGATTTGGACGATATGTTCAACATGGCACTTCGTATCAACGATTATATGACGGGCCTGTTCATGGGCGGCGGCATGAAATTGATTGATTTCAAGGTCGAGTTTGGTCGCCTTGTCACCGATGACGCTGAGCAGATCGTTCTCGCTGACGAAATCAGTCCCGATTCATGCCGTCTGTGGGATATCAAAACCAACGAAATATTCGACAAAGATCGCTTCCGCAAGGATCTTGGCGGCGTTGTCGAAGGATATCGCGAAGTCGCTCGGCGCCTGGGCATTCTGCAAGACGCCAATGTCACGGACTTGAAAACGGGTGGACCCCGCGCTGCCGAAGCTGAAGAAAGCACGTCTGAGAAATGAAAGCCCGCGTCGCCATCCGCCTCCGCCCAGACGTTCTGGACCCCCAAGGCAAAGCTATCGGCCAAGCGCTTGGAACGTTAGGATTTTCTGGTGTAGACAGCGTCCGCCAAGGCAAGTTGATCGAACTGGATGTTGAGGCGTCAGACGCTGCGACAGCCAAAGACAAGGTCAAGGCGATGTGTGAGCGCTTGCTCGCCAATCCCGTTATCGAGGATTACGAGATCGAGATCGAAGGCTGATGCGCGCTGCTATTGTCGTATTCCCCGGCTCCAATCGCGAACGCGACATGGCGCTCGCGTGCCGCCGCGCATTTGGCAAAGAGCCAGAGCTCGTTTGGCATCGGGACACAAGCTTGCCGGATGTTGATTTCGTGGCGTTGCCTGGTGGCTTTAGCTACGGCGATTACCTGCGCCCAGGTGCGATCGCCGCCCGCGCACCAATCATGCGGGCCGTCATTGACCACGCAAGCCGGGGCGCGCCTGTGCTAGGCGTATGCAATGGCTTCCAGATTATGATCGAGGCCGGGATGTTGCCCGGCGCTCTGCTGCGCAATGCAACGCTGAATTTTGTTTGCAGGAATACAACGCTAATCTGCGCTTCCAGTAATTCTGCGTTCACATATGGCATGGAAGTGGATAAGACCAAACTGACTGTGCCTGTGGCGCATCATGACGGCGGATATTTCGTAACGCCCGATATGCTGCAAGTGCTGGAGGCAGAGGATCGCGTGGCTTTCCGATATGCGCCGGGCGAAAACCCTAACGGCTCCACAGCGGATATCGCGGGCGTGATGAACGGTGGCCGAAATGTGGTCGGATTGATGCCGCACCCGGAGAACGCAACAGACCCGCTCGCTGGCGGAACGGATGGGTTGGAACTTTTCCAGAGCCTACTGGAGGCCGCTTAATATGATCGCGCAAAACATTGAAATCACGCCAGAACTTGTCGCTTCTCACGGCTTAGCGCCGGATGAGTACGAACGTATTCTGGAGATTATGGGCCGTACGCCAAATTTCGTTGAGCTCGGCGTTTTCTCGGCGATGTGGAGCGAGCATTGCTCGTACAAGTCATCCAAGAAGCACCTGAAGACACTGCCAACAGAAGCACCTTGGGTGATCTGCGGCCCTGGCGAGAACGCCGGTGTTGTCGACATCGGGGATGGTGAGGCTGCTATCTTCAAGATGGAGAGCCACAACCACCCCTCCTTCATTGAGCCATACCAAGGTGCTGCTACGGGCGTTGGCGGCATCCTGCGCGATGTGTTCACAATGGGTGCCCGGCCTATTGCTAACCTTAATGCACTGCGCTTTGGCTCACCAGACCACCCAAAAACCAAGAGCCTCGTCGCAGGCGTCGTGGCCGGAATTGGCGGATACGGCAATTGCGTGGGCGTACCTACCGTTGGTGGCGAATGCGAATTCGACTCTGCCTACAACGGCAACATCCTAGTCAACGCCATGACCATCGGTGTCGCTAAAACAGACCGGATTTTCTATTCGACTGCCGCTGGCATCGGCAATCCTGTCGTCTATGTCGGCTCGAAAACGGGGCGTGATGGCATTCATGGCGCCTCTATGGCGTCTGCGGAATTTGATGATAAATCAGAGGCTAAGCGCCCAACTGTTCAAGTCGGCGATCCGTTTGCTGAGAAGCTGCTGATCGAAGCCTGCCTGGAGCTTATGGCGACAGAAGCCATTGTTGCCATCCAGGACATGGGCGCGGCCGGCCTTACATCGTCCGCCTTCGAAATGGCCGGCAAAGGCGGCCTTGGCCTCGATTTCCAGCTCGACAAAGTGCCCATGCGGGAAGACGGCATGACGCCCTATGAACTCATGCTGTCCGAGAGCCAGGAACGCATGCTGATGGTGCTGAAGCCTGGCGAGGAAGCCACGGCCAACACAATATTCGAGAAATGGGGCCTGGACTTCGCCATCGTTGGCACGTTGACGGATACTGGGCGGATGCGGCTGTACTGGCATGGCGAGCTGGCCGGTGACCTGCCAATCCAACCACTGTCTGAAGCATCGCCTGAATATGACCGGCCATACAAAATACCAGCAGCTCAGCCCAAGCTTGACCCAGCGACAGTCGATTGCGCTCAGGATATTAGTGCCGCGCTGCTGAAACTCATTGGTGGACCAAACCTCGCCTCAAGGCGTTGGATTTGGGAGCAATATGACAGCCTCGTTCGCGGCGATACCATTCGCGGCCCTGGCGGTGATGCCGCTCTCGTCCGGCTTGGGGATGGCCCGAAAGGCATTGCAGCGACCAGCGACTGCGCCCCCCGCTATTGCTTTGCTGATCCAGTGATGGGCGGTAGGCAAGCCGTGACTGAAGCTTGGCGTAATCTCATAGCATCCGGTTCTAAACCCATGGCCGTGACAGATAACTTGAATTTTGGAAACCCTGAAAAACCTGAAATCATGGGCCAATTTGTTGGCTGCATTCAGGGTATGGGGGAAGCTTGCCGCGCGCTCGATTTCCCGGTGGTCTCCGGCAATGTCTCGCTCTACAACGAAACCAATGGTGTAGGGATATTACCAACGCCGACCATTGGCGCGATCGGCCTGGTAGCAGATGTTGCAGAAGCTCCTTCCATCGCACTCAAGTCCGGATTGAAGCTGGTGTTGATCGGTGAAACCGAAGGCTGGCTGGGCGCATCGCGGTATTTGGCGGAGATCGAAGGCCGTAGCGAAGGTGCGCCGCCTCCGGTTGATCTTTCGACTGAGCGGAAAAATGGTGAATTTGTTGCAGACATCCTTGCGATACACCTTTGCAATATCTGCCACGATGTTTCTGGCGGCGGCATCATTGTAGCGCTAGCGAAGATGGCGCTGGCGGGTGGCGTCGGCGCTAAAATCACCGTTCCACCTGCCGCTGACGCCCATACATGGCTGTTTGGCGAAGATCAGGCACGGTATCTGCTCGCTGTTGAAGATGCGGACGCCGTCCTGAAAACCGCAGAAGCAGCGGGCGTTTCGGCATCTGTCATCGGCGATACGGGCGAGGATGCGTTGACTGTTATCAACCAAACGGCCATATCATTGTTGGACTTGGCCAGCGCCCATGAAGGCTGGCTGCCCGACTACATGGCAGGCGCTTAATCGCGCCGCTAAGGAGCTAAATTCCATGGCGATGGACGCCCACGAAATCGAAGCACTGATCAAAGAAGCGATGCCAGATGCGACGGTAGAAATCCGTGATCTCGCAGGCGACGGCGATCACTATGCCGCCCACGTCACCTCTGCAGCGTTCGAGAGCAAATCCCGCGTGGCCCAGCATCAACTTGTTTATGCAGCGCTGAAAGGCCGGATGGGCGGTGAATTGCACGCGCTTGCCCTTCAAACTTCTGTTCCAGACAAAGTCTAATTCACTTCAGGAGAAACATTCAATGTCCGATACAAATAACCGCATTCAAAGCGAAATTGACGAAACGCCCGTCGTGCTTTTTATGAAAGGCACGCCTGTGTTTCCGCAGTGCGGTTTTTCCTCCGCCGTTGTTCAGGTACTGACGCACATGGGCGTTCCTTTCAAAGGCGTGAACGTGCTGGAAGACGGCGACATTCGTGAAGGCATCAAGCAGTTCTCGAACTGGCCGACCATCCCGCAGCTGTATGTCAAAGGCGAATTCGTTGGCGGTTGTGACATCATCCGTGAAATGTACGAGTCAGGAGAACTTGAGAACCTGATGGCTGAAAAAGGCGTCGAAGCCGCGTAATCTAGGCTCATTTAAGAGGCGGCTGGCATGGGCGTGTTCGAAGCCATCGCGTTGCTGCTTGTGCCTCTGCAATACCGGCCTACGTCAACCACCGCTCTTTCCGCCTGCCGCACACTATTGGCATGGCGCTGGCGGCTTTATGGGGATCAATCATTGTTCTGCTCGTTGATGTGGCAGTCCCGCATCTGAAGCTTGCCGAGCAGGCCGTTGTGTTTATCGAACGAATTTGAGGTCGCGGATACATTACTTGACGACATGTTGAGCTTCCTGCTTTTCGCAGGCGCTTTCCAAGTAGATATGGGTCGTCTTGCCAAGCAAAAGCGGCCTATTGCCCTTCTGGCCACTGATGGCGTTGTCCTATCAACATTAGTGGTAGACACCATCATTTACTTTAGCTCTGATCTGATAGGCCAGCCTATCCCCTATATTTGGGTATTGGCATTCAGCGCACTGATCTCGCCGATAGACCCAGTTGCGATGCTTTAAATTCTGAAGTCTATCGCAGTGCCGCCGTTGGTCGCGGCTAAGATTGCAGGTGAACCCTTGTTCAATGACGGCGTCAGCGTCGTTGTATTCATCGTCATCGTTGGCATCATCACGAAAAGCGAAGTCGGCGATGTTGCGCTTGGCTTTGCAGCGGGTTGGATCATCTATCGCGCCCTCCGAAGCGCAGACGATCACGTCGTCGAAACCCTCATGAAGCTTGCCCTGGTCACCAGCGTTTACGCTCTGGCCTCAGCTTTGTACCTTTCCGGACCTATTGCTGCAGTCGTCGCTGGATTGCTGATCGGCAATCGGGGGGGCCATAGGGCCTTGAGCGACCATACACGGGATAATCTGCTCCGGTTTTGGGAGCTGACTGACGAGATGCTGAACTCGGTCCTGTTCCTGCTGGTCGGCATGGAGGCCTTGCTAATCGGCTTTAACGTAACGACAGCGACTGCCGGTGGGATCGCCATTGTCGCCATGCTAATCGGCCGCTCCTCAGCTGTGCTGACCGTGCTCGGGCTGTTACGACGGCATGCGGTATTTACACCAGGTGCTGCCCCGGCATTGATCTGGGCCGGTTTGAAAGGCTGAATATACGTGGCGCTGGCACTTTCGCTACCGAAGTCAGATGCCAAACCGCTTCTGCTCGCGACAACCTATGTTGCAGTCGTGTTCTCAATCGTAGTGCAGAGATTGACGCTGCAGGGCGTCTTGAAGCGGGCCTTCCGGGGACAAGATGTCGAAGAAGAAGGCCCACTGCCAAGGCATTAGACCATCGCCACTGCATTGGCTGGGCTACCAACAGCACCCGGTAGACGGAGCGGTTGGCAGGTCGCGAAGAAGCGGGTGCGGTTGTTCGCTTTAAGCCAATGCGCCAGGTCGGTCAGGTACCACATCTCCCCAAGCGGCACGCCGAGCTTGAATAGGCAGTGCTGGTGCAAGGGGCTATTTGCATAGGTTTTTCCCGGGGCTGGGCGCGCAGGCGACTGCTCTACAGCATAATTATCCGCGATCATGGCGACGACACCTGAGTCCGTGATCCAGTTCAGCAGCTTGTCGTCGCGCCCGTCCAGCGTGGCGCAGGTTTGGTGCATTTCCTCATGGGTTGGGTTCTTCGCGCATTCCAGGATCACGTCTGCAAAACCGGTATAGAGGAACATCAGATCTCCCTCCTCCGGCGCGACCCTCTGGTCCTCCATCGCCTGCATGAATACATCATAGCCAACGACCTTGCGCTCCCGCCCGATCACATCGAATAAGTTCAGCAGATTACCACGGCCTACGACGCCGTGTTCCGCCATAGTCTCAATGCCAAGTTTACGGGCGCCAATGCCTTCTTCCCGCAGCTCCTGGCTACCGTCTTTGGCGTAATCAACGGTTCCGATAATATCTTTGCCGCCTTCAAAGCCGTTGTAATAGCGGATTTCCGGAACGCCATCCTCGTCCGCATCAAACAACTGGCCCATATGGCAGAACGCATCCCATTGGGAGGAATATTGCAACGTCATCGTCACGCGATCATCGCAGCCGACGTCAATATGCGCCGGATTATCCATACGGAGCGGGTAATTATAGCGGGGCGTTCCGCTTGTCGCATCCATCGTCGGCTCAAGCTTTGGCGGCAGGCGGCGTGGATTTAAGACATTGCCGCCTGGATAATCCAGCGGCAGGGAAAGGCAGAAACGCTCACCCGTTTGGATTTCTTTAGAGGCCCGGACAACACGTTCCGGCGTCAAAAGGTTCATCCGGCCAAGCTGGTCATCCGGCCCCCAATCACCCCAAGTTGAGCCTTCTGGTCGATGTTTCCAGCGCGGGTTGGCAGGAGCGTTCATAACTGTTTCCTATAACGTTTTTAGATATGCAGGACCAAGAATGGTCCAACAAACGCTCATCTGAAAGGCCCAATGCCATGCCGTTTGATACCACCCTCACCGGTATGCTTGGAATTGACATTCCAATAATTTCAGCGCCTATAGCAGGCGTCGCTGGCGGCAAATTGGCTGCAGCGGTTACGGTTGGCAGCGGCCTTGGCTTGGTCGGCGGCAGCTATCCGGACCCTGCTGTGATCGAGCATACATTTTGGCGAAGCAGGCAATACAGAGGTCGGTATAGGCTTCGTCACCTGGGCACTGGCTAAAACCGGACATAGCCCTGGCACACAGTCCGAAGGCGATCTGCTTGTCTTTTTCGGATAACGCCCCCTTCGTCGCCCAAGCAAAGTCGTCTGGCGCTGTGTTGATCGCCCAAGTCCAGACCGTTGGCCAAGCGCGCGCCGCAGCGGACTCAGGCGCGGATATGATCGTCGCGCAAGGTAAGGAAGCAGGCGGACATGGTGCGGCCAGAGCTACGCTGCGGTTTGTACCAGCCGTGATCGACGCAGTTGGCCCCATACGAGTGCTGTCGGTGGCGGAATTGCGGACGTGCGGGGATTGGTGGCTGCATTAGCGCTTGGGGCTGCGGACGCCTTGGTTGGCTCAGCTTTTGTCGCTGCGGAGGAGTCACTCGCAAGCGCTAACGGCAACAGCGGCTCGCGATCGGGTCCGACGATGATACGGCCAAGGAATCCGAATTTGGTCTATTACGAGGGATTGATTGGCCCAATGGCTATATGATTCGCATTATGGTTACGCCCTTCTTCAAGGCCCTCCGGGATAAACCGCCAAGCATTAATGCCGAGATACAGACGGCAAAAGACGCATTTGATGTAGCGCGTGAGAAGAGTGATATGTCCGTCGCGCCTGTTATAACAGGCGAGGCCGCAGACACGATCAACACGATTGAGCCTACCGCCGATATTCTACAGGGTATAGACAACGAGGCGGAAGCGATCATTCGCTCCCGCCCAGCTTTGGCAATTTAAGCTATAAGCCTAATTCCGCCAGGAAACGTAGCCTTCGCCACGCTAGCGGCGCGGGAGCTCGGCGATTGTGTTCCGACGGTTGTCAACCCGATTGCACCGGCGATCCGTCTGCGCGCGAGCACGGCGGCGGTCATTATTTGAATTGCCGTTGCGGTGATTAGACCTCGGGTTTATGTGATCCCGACGAACGGAATGGCCACGATATGCATGATTTCGGTTGCCACAGTGACTGCGATTGTAGTGGCCATGATGACCGTAATGGCGGCTTTTCGGTGCGCGGTGGGCGTGATGACCGTCATCGTGGGTGGCGGCGATGATCAATCCGCCAATAGCGGCACCGATAATAGTCGACCCAATAATGTCAATGCCGTCAGCTTTCGCTCTGCCAGCCCCAAAAACGCTAGATGCGCCCAGAACGAGCGCCGCGACTGCATAGGTCAAGGTTGGTTTCAGCAGGGTTTCTCTCCCGTTTGCATTCCCCCCTAGGCCACAAACGTCAGTCCGTCACGGATCCGTCGCAAAATATACCACTTGATCGAACACAGGTTCGTAAACGTCTCGTTTTAAGGTGCCGAGGCCAGAGCGCTCTCAAAGAAGTCTGGACCACCGAAGTTTCCGGACTTCAACGCCACCGCCATTTTCTGACCGCCAATGCTAACGCACCATGGCACGCCTGGATCAATCTCTGGCCCAATTCTGAGCGCACCAATATTGAGCTTCTGCACAACTGCACCCGATGTCTCTCCGCCTGCAACAACCATGCGCGAGACGCCCATATCTCTCAAGCCTACAGCAATGGTCGCCAGCGCGTCTTCCACAAGTGCACCAGCTTTCTCGCGGCCCACGGCGTCCTGGGCTGCTTTGACCGTGTCTGGGCTATCTGTGGCGTAGATGAGCACCGGGCCATCCTTAATTCGGTCCTTAGCCCATTCCAAGGCCTCTGCCGCCAAATCCTTACCTTCAGCCAATTCCAGCGGATTAATCTGGAACACAGGATGGTTCCACGCAAAGCGGGCTACTTGTTCATTCGTCGCGCGGGAGCAACTCCCGGAGATTATGGCCCCTTTACCACCAATTTCAGGCAAATCTGCCGCCGCACCCTGCATCTCAAACAATCCCGCAGCCTCGAACGCCGCTGGCATGCCGACTGCGAGACCTGACCCGCCTGTGCTGAGAATTTGATGGGATGTCGCGGAAGCCAAGGTACGCAAGTCATCTTCATCCGTCGCATCAGCAATAACGAGCTGACGACCATCACCCGCCAACGCTGCCAATTGCGCGCGTGCTGCATCGGCACCTTTGCGGATAGTCCTGTAATCAAGCAGGCCGACCGCCGTACTCGATTGGCGGGCGAGGATACGCACCAAGTTCGGGTCCGTCATTGGCGTTAATGGGTGGTCTTGCATGCCGCTCTCGTTCAGTAATACGTCGCCCGCATAGAGGTAGCCCTTGAAAACGGTGCGACCGTTTTCGGGGAAAGCCGGGCAGGCAATGGCTTGATCGGCACCGAGCGCATCGAGCAGCGCTTCTGCAACAGGGCCGATATTGCCAGTGTCTGTCGAATCGAAGGTCGAGCAATATTTGAAATAGAACCGCTGACACCCACCTGCTTGCAGCCATTCCAAAGCTTCAAGTGACTGCGCGATGGCTTTATCCACGGGAATTGTCCGTGACTTCAGTGCAACAATCACAGCGTCAGCATCGATCTCGCTCGCGGGAATTTCAGGCACGCCGATGGTCTGCACGGCCCGCATACCGTGGCGGACAAGCATGCCCGCCAGGTCTGTAGCGCCAGTAAAATCATCTGCAATGCAGCCAAGAACCGGGTTCATTCTGGTTTCTCCGTCGTCGGCAGATCAATGCCGGTCAATTTCTGGAATACTTTCACAACCGCACTGTCATTCTCGCGGCCAAGCCCGCCCGCGCTTGCGGCCAGGAACTGCTGATGGGCGGCAGCGGAGAGCGGCAGCGGGAATGTCATGGACCGGCCCGCATCCAAAACAATTCCAAGGTCTTTGACGAAGATATCAACCGCACTTTTCGGTGTATAATCGCCATCAACAATGCTTTGCCCCCGGTTCTGGAACATCCAGGAGCCACCAGCAGAATTTGAAATGACTTCGTATACGGTTTCCAAGTCCGCCCCAGCACGGGACGCCAGTGCAAAGGCTTCCGCCATAGCTGCGATATGAACGCCAGCCAGAAGCTGATTGATCATCTTAACTGTAGCACCCTGGCCCGGCGTATCGCCGATCTTATAAACTTTCTCCGCAATCGCATCGAGCAGCGCGGCGCCCTTTTGGAATGCCGCGCCAGAGCCTGCCGCCATGATCGTCATGGACCCCGCCATGGCCTTAGCTGCACCACCCGATACTGGCGCATCGATGAACTGCAGCCCAAGCGCTTCCAAGCGGGCAGCGACGGTGGGCGGATATTCAGGCGCTGTTGTAGCGCCAGCCAATACCACTGCCCCCTTAGACAGCTTCTCTGCCAGGCCGTTTTCACCGAACAAAACGGCTTCGGTTTGCGTCGCGTTGACGACCAGGATTAGCACGGCATCCAGGTGGCCCATCTCTGTGACAGCGCTGACCGCCGTTCCGCCAGCAGCCTCAAACGTGGCCCTGGCATCCGCAGATAGGTCACATCCAACCGTTTCCAGCCCGGCTCGCACACAAGATTGCGCGGCCCCCATACCCATAGCTCCAAGCCCGACAATGCCAACCCGCATAAATTATTGCTCCTCCCCCAACGCTTTTCTATATCCGGCCTGATAGGCCTCACGCTCAGCAGGGTCATACACACCTGCCGGGTCACTCCGTGTCGCCAATGTTATGTAATATGGTGACCGCTCCGCCACGAATGTATCCAGCATGCGGGAAAGGTCCCGGACAGGCTCTGCCGCATCATCAACCCGTAGGTCAATCCACGGCCAAGGCTCAGTTTTCACAATTCTAATCGCCGCCGATTGCTTGCCGCGCTTATCACCGCCCGCCGCTTCCCCGGCGGCCAAAGCATACATCAAACGATGCGCAAAGGGTTTTGCCCAGCCGTCGGTCCATGCAGACATCGTTTCATCAACGACGCGTGGCCCCGCCAGCATGTTCCCCGCAACGGATATGCCTTCGCCCAGCGTATGCCCATTCCAATCCACACAGGACGCGCCCGTGTAGGCGAATGCATTACCCTGTGCATCGACGCCATGCACCTGGCGGAAGGCGCGGCCTTCGTCATTGGATATCACGGCGCTGATCGCTGCTTCGATTCCATCGCCAGCTGCAAGATTCGTCAGCACGTCTGAGCCGTACAGCGGGTTCGTATAGGACTGCGTTGAGAGTGCCCCGGTACCAGCTTCAAGCCACGGACAGATAGCACCAACCGCCAGCACCTTCGATGCGACGGCGACTCCGAATGCGCCGCTAGCGGCGTCCTTAGCAACAATAGACCATGTCATCGCCACGGCATACGATGGCGCATCATTCGCTGCAAGTTGGAGCCCGCCCCATGCCACCAAATTTTGGCGCATCTGACGATGATCTATTCAAACGCCCCACTATTTACCGGGGTGATCTTTTCAAAGGGGAGGTCGTTGTCGTTAGCGGCGGCGGCAGCGGACTGGGCAAAGCCATGGCGACGCTGTTTGGACGCCTCGGCGCGCGGATCGTTATCTGCGGCCGTGATCCAGCGAAGCTCGACGCGGTCAAAACCTTATTCGACGCCCGCGGCATCTCTTGTTCAGTCCATTCCATGTCCATCAGAGAACCAGAAGCTGTTGATGCGTTCTTCGACCAAGTTTTTGCCGATGAGGGCAAGATCGACATTCTGATCAACAATGCGGGCGGACAGTTCCCGCAAGATGCAATGGATTTATCGCCAAATGGCTGGCGCGCCGTTATCGACACGAACCTGAATGGCTCCTGGAACATGATGCAGACTGCCGCAAAGCTTTGGCGGGACCGCAGCGCCCCAGGCAATATAATCAATATCGTCGCTGATATCTGGCGTGGCCTGCCGCAAATGGCGCACACGACGGCTGCCCGTGCTGGCGTGATCTATGCCAGCCGCACAGTTGCGGTGGAATGGGCGCAATATGATATCCGTGTGAATTGCTTGGCGCCGGGCTGCTGCGAATCCAGCGCCTTTGGCCGTTACCCAGCGGAGGGTGCAGAAAGCTTCAAACAATCGAACCCAATGTTGCGCGCTGGCGATGAATGGGACATCGCGGAAGGTGCCGTTTATCTGGCATCGCCGGCAGGCAAATTCATTACCGGCGAAACACTAACCATTGACGGTGGCCAACAGCTTTGGGGTGATTCATGGCCCGGCGGCAGGCCCGCCTGGGCAGAGCTAGATTATAGCAAAGGCCGCGGCAAGCGCTGAAACAGTTAGTTCGTTTTAGGCGTCTCAAAAAGCGTCCAGGATAGTTCGCCACCATAGCGGACGGTCTTCAGAACGATTTTGGTGTAACGGCCTTCAGGATCATAGAATCCCGGTAGTGCATGCGCAGAATGCCGTCAGTGACGATCATGGCATATCCCTGGGCATAGTCAGCGCTGGGCGGATGCACGTAGATCAGCTTCATAGTGAAATCTGTATCTAGCGCGTCGGAAGGCACCCATAGGCGGAGGAGAACCGGGCTGCAGACTGTGATGTCTTGCTCTAACACAGGCGTTTCGAACGTCAGCACGTCCAGGCGGCTGAAGAGCGGCAAATACGGCGCCGCACAGCCAAAAATCTCTACACTTCCGCGTTCATCAAACGCCTCGCCCCGCATCACTGGCTCACCGGATGACACTGCACCGCCAATGGTCGGGCCAGGCTTAAGCGGATCAAAGCGGTAGTCGATCCGGGAGGCGCTTGGTGTTACGTTTGTTGCAAGCGGTCCATCGCTTGCCAGATAGAACGGGCGCACTTCGCTTCAGGCGGCGACCAATCAGCGAATCCTTGCCATGAACCGCCATGATCCAAGCGTCCCGCGTTGTTTCGCTGGTTAGAACCACCCACCAATGATGAAACCCTTCACGGGCGCGCGATCCGACTGCCCTGCATTCCCATGGAGAACGCCATCGAAGAAGTCCGCACGAAAATCAATGAAATTAGGTGCCAGTTGACTATCAAGGTTGCCGCCTCGCCAAAATCGACATCGCCCGCGTAGGTCAGCGACCGGTCGCCATGGGTCCAGGCGCCAAGGACCAGGCCAAGGTCCTTGGCCCCCTCTGCCTTCAAGCCAAGGTAATTGTCAGTCGTGGTTAGCGGGTAAGGATCATAACAGCTCGACATATGAATCTGCGCCATGCGTGCGAATTGATCATAGTGTCCAGTGGCATAGAGGCCGGGTTGCTTCCAAGCATCATCCAGCGCGCCAGCCTGCCAATGATCCAGTAGGCATTTTTCGTAGGTCGGATGCTCTTGCAAAGGCGATACGCCGGGTCGTCATGGCATGCGGGTGAACCAAGGACGGGCATCCTCCGCCTCCAAAGCCGCTTTCAGTAGGAGATCAACGGCAGCCTCTGGGCTGAGGCGTGCTTGCTTCAGCGCCCAAGTCGTCTGCTTCAGTTTAAACGCTCTTCCTTGACGAACGCCGGAGCGATGGGCGTTTGAAAATCCACCGGAATCAGCAAAAAGCGCCTGCAGTGCAGGCGCCCCCATACTGGCTGCCGCGACTTGCGTGTGGGCGGAATAGGAGAGCCCAAACATGCCAACACGGCCATCGATTCCGGGCATCGCTGAGAGCGCCTGAACAGCGTCAAAGTCGTCTGCTCCATCTGCCAGGTATTTTGCGAACACACCTTCAGACTTGTATCGACCGCGCGTGTCCTGATAGGCCACCGCGAATCCACGGGCGACGAACCGCGCGGCCACATCTGCCCGCGACAAAGCGTTTAGTGGATCAGCCGCCGTGATCTCACTCCGGCTCGACAGATGCTTCCCGTATGGCGTCCGCTCTAGCAGCAAGGGCGCTGAGCCTGCGTTATCTGGGCGGTAGATGCCGGTCGCCATCAGTGAGCCATCACGCATTGGGATCATCACTTCATGTTCGATCTGCATGCCTACTTGCTCTTGCCGCTTCATTTGTGGCCTGCTTGGGATCTCAATTCAACTAGGAGAAAACAATTATGGCTATCCAACGCATCGACGTCACCGAAGGCCCCGGCCCCCGCATGAGCCGTTGTGTAGTGAACGGCGACATGGTTTACGTGTGCGGCCTCGTCGCCAAAGACTTCACGGCTGACATCACCGGCCAGACCCAGAGCATTGTGGACACGATCGACAGCTATCTGGCCAAAGCCGGCACAGATAAGTCGAAGCTGCTGACCGCCCAGCTCTGGATTACCGACATGGCCAACTTCAAAGCTATGAACGCAGTCTGGAACGATTGGGTCGACCCCAAGAATCCACCTGTCCGCGCCTGCATCCAAGCCGGCCTCGCCCGCCCAGAGATTCTTGTCGAGATCATGGTTACAGCAGCGAAATAATAACCAGCCTTGATCAATCGCGGCGTACAGAATACCTTTAAATATCTTTGTAATTCTGTCCGCTGCGATCTGGAGCTCGGTTATGAATAAACCCATGAACTTGAATGTTCGCGTTGGCGGCGCTCTAAAAGATCATGTAGTGGCTAGGATTAGCGATACCGGCGATTATGATAACGCCAGCGAGTATGTTCGCGACCTCATCCGCCGAGACAAAGAGCGGGCAGATTACACAAAATTTGAGGCGAAACACGCCGCGCTACAAAAGACGCTTGAGCTACCAAACTCAGATTATAACCAGATAACCGTGGCAGAGATCATTGGGCAGGCGACACTGCCCAAGTAGTGCCGCCAACCTATTCACTTTCATCTTTGTCCCAACAGCGGCTAATCGAGATATATCGGTACAGCGTTAGCCAATAGGGTGAAGTGCAGGCAGAATCCTATCTAGCGGACTTCTATAAAGACTTCGAAACAATCACAAACCGCATGCTCCAAGGCAGACAAATTGAACCAGGTTATGGCTTAATTGGGCGTAGCAACCCCTGCGGCAAGCCTAGAATTTACTGGAAAACAGCAGCTGATGGGACTGTCCAAATCGCCAAAATCCTGCGTGAGCGCATGGATATAGGCGACAGATTAGCGAAATCTGCGCTGCTTCGGCATCCTAGAGCCTAGAGCACCGTGCGTCGCTTGAGATATGACTTTAGCAGCCTAACACATAGATCGCATTGGAAAATCACCGTCTAGCCTGTTTTCTCTGCCGCCAGCATCTCACGGAGGTCTGTTTTGAGAACTTTGCCGTAGTTGTTTTTGGGCAGACCATCCACGAAACGGTAGCCTTTTGGGCGTTTGAAGCGGGCAATGAGATCGCGGCAGTGAGCATCGAGCGCGGCATCATCGACCCCATAGCCATCCCTGGAAACTACATAGGCGATGACGTTCTCGCCCCACTCTTCATCTGGCTCACCGATCACCGAAACCTCTGCGACGCCTGGATGGGTTAGCAGCGCCTCCTCTACCTCACGCGGATAGATGTTCGTGCCGCCAGAGATAATCATATCTTTGGAGCGGTCCTTTAGCGTCAGGTAGCCGAATTCATCCATAGCACCGACATCGCCCGTATGCAGCCAACCATTGCGGAGAACATCCGCAGTGGCTTCAGGATTGCACCAGTAACCCGCCATCACTGTATCGCCGCGGACAAGCACTTCGCCGACCTCACCGGGCGGGAGCGGATTATCATCTGCATCCGCCGTAATGACATCAACATTCGTGAAGGCCCGACCGGTTGAGGCAATCATGGCCTCGTAGCGAGGATTACTGGTATCGGCGACATCCTGCCGTGGCAGGCATGTGATCGTCATCGGGCTTTCGCCTTGGCCATAGATCTGCGCCAGCACGTCGCCGAACGCCGCTTTTGCCGCCTTGCAATCCTCTACATACATTGGCCCACCGCCATAAATGATGGTCTTCAGATTGCTGGTATCGGCAGCCGTCTGGCTTGGGTGCTCAACCATGCGCTTAACCATGGTTGGCGCTGCGAAGAACGACATTCCTTTGAAACGCGGCAGGAGCTCAAAAATCTCTGGCGGGTCAAATTTACCGCTCACTGGCACGACTTGCGCCGCACATGCGGCAACGAATGGAATGTTGTAGCATCCACCACCATGGGACATCGGGGCGGCATGCAGGCAATGATCACTTTCCTGGGCGGCATCCACATCTGTGAAATAGGCCATCGTACAAGCCATGAGATTCCGATGTGTCAGGGTCGCTCCTTTGGGGCGACCTGTGGTGCCAGAGGTGTAAAACAGCCATGCCGGATCATCCGGTTGGCGATGGGTTATAGGTACGGTAGGGCCCGCAACAATTTGCTTGTACGCATCAGAACCTGCCGTCAGCAATCGGTCACAGTCCGGCAGATCCTCGAACACGCTTTCCAAAGCGTCCTGCAGGTCTTCTGTAACGAAGCACAGCCGTGAGCCTGAGTTCTCCAGGATAAAGGCGAATTCTTTCGGGTGAAGCTTGGCGTTGATCGGGACCGCAATAAGGCCAGCCATCCAGCTGCCATAAAGAATTTCAAGGAATTCCGTACAGTTAGTCATCGCTAAACCGACACATTCGCCGATGTTCAGGCCCGCATCCCGACGCAGCCACCCAGCGACAGCAGAAGCACGCCTGTGAAATTCGCGGTAGTCCGCAACCAGTGTTTTGCCCTGATACAGAGCTGGGTTATCCGGACGGGACCTGGAAGCGCGAACCAATAGCGAAGCAACATTCATGATCGGGGTATCCTTTAAGCGCAGTCGGTCACCTTATTATGGCAAAGGATGCAGTCGAATGTCAGTAGCCTCTCGCTGATAGGGTCGTCTGGCGGTTTGAAAATCCTTCAGGATCGATGCCACCGTCACTGCGATGCAGACACCGCAGCTCGATGCGACGTGCAAACCGTATGTCGCCTGCGCGCACCCCTTCCCAGCCCAAGTTGGGTGCCCCTGATATGCCCTTTGCTGTGGCGTAGCTGTGCTGAAACTTGCGCGGGCTTATCCGCTGCACCTTGCAGTTCGCATGGCGCGTCAACCGATGCAGCCTGGAACTGGCGAATCCGACAATGATAAAAAACGCGTTGAGGCGCGGCGGCTTCACGGCTTACGGTGCAGATGCCCAAGAAAAAGCCTTATCAAGCATCAACACTGCCCAATCCGCCGCACGATCAGGGTCGCCAAGCTTTGGCGCATATCCAGCCGAAACCCGATACTCAATAACCCGCAAATGCTGTCGGTGCTGCCCTTGGTCAACCTCAGACAGAACATGCAGCGAAGTGGGGCGTATCCAGTTCCTTAGACGTTCGGGCCACAGGCAATGAGTCGCCGTTAGAATCCTGCGCGCGTCAATGGCGAATCCGGAGCAATGCCCGTCGATTGCCCGATTCACCCGAACAACAGCAGAAAATGGGTCTTTTGCCTCGGCATAGGCCTTTACGGGCAGAAGAAGAATCCCCAAAAAATTGGATTATCGGCTATAAACGAGCTATGCTTTTTAGCTTTGGCTATGCATTTGGAATGATCTGCGGGCAGGCGGATGATCCATGGAATACGGGTAGGCGTAAGGGCTTGATCTAATGATTGCCAGCGCGCGCGACCCCGTGTGCGCCTAGGTGGGGGCTGATAGCAGTTTATGGGCAGACTGGACGGCATAACACTCCTCAAATCGCTCATCGAAGATGAGCGCGCTGACCTTGAAAAGCGCTGCCAATGGCGACGTTATGCCAAGGGCGATGACGTCTTCACACGCAATAGTGATAACCAGGACATGTTCCTGATCACTGAAGGCGTGGTCGACATCATAAACTATTCAATGACCGGACGCCCCGTCGCATATGTAAAGCTTGGCGCTAGCCAGTATTTTGGCGAGCTATCTGCAATTGATGGGGAGCCGCGCTCGGCATCCGCTGTCTGCAATCAAAGCGCCGCGATTGCCGAGCTGCAACCCCATCCCCAATCATTAGCGGGTTCCTGGCTGATCTACCCAACGCCTCCGCAGCGTGAATTCGCCGCCCACGCCTCCAAGACCAGAGAAACCGTCGCCCGCGTTTTTGCCTAATTGTCCGACGTGAACCTGATTCGCCGCAAAGGCCACTCACTAAGCTTGGCCGAAAAGACGCAATTCGAGCGCATGGCGCATGCGGTTAACCGGACCAACCCCGCCAGAACCCGCCGCAGCTGCAAATTCAGCCCCTGCCGACTGGCGCACCACTCATCAACGACAACCACCATCAATGCGGAGGATTGCAGCGGTCGTATAGCCGGCGTGACCGCTGCAAAGGTAGAGCGCTGCCGCAACAATCTCATCCGGCTGTCCACCGCGCTCCAGCGCAATCTGCTCATCGGCGCGTTGCTGAAATTGCTCCATATCCCACACCTTTGAGACATCAGTTAGAAACGGTCCCGGCATGATGCAATTTACGCGCACCTCTGGCCCAAGCGCGTCAGCCATGGCTTCCGTCATGGCGTTCAGCCCGGCTTTGGCGGCCGCATAGGTCACCAGATGCGCCTGCGGACGGATCGCAGCGCGACTAGAGATATTAAGGATTGCACCGCCACCCTGCGCCTTCATGCGCTCCCCGAGAACGGCGGACAACCGGAATGGCGCTTTCAGGTTAAGGTCAAGCACAACGTCATACAGACGCTCGTCAACGCTGGTTAGCGTGTCATAAAGCGGTGACTTGCCCGCATTGTTGACGAGGATATCGACCCGTCCAAATCGCGCATACGCGGCGTCGATTAACTCATCGCATTGATCCCAATGGGAGATATTGACCGCAACTGGCAATGCCTGTCGCCCAAGCGCTTCGATCTCGGCGCATACCGCTTCACACGATTCCAGCTTTCGGGAAGCGATGATGATATCGGCACCCGCTGCCGCCATACCAAGCGCAATCTCCCGGCCAAGGCCGCGGCTACCGCCGGTGATCAGTGCCACTTTGCCAGACAGATCGATAACGTGTTTCGGCCCACTCATCAGCCTGCTCCCAGGATCAGCGAACAATGCGACGACATGATACCGCCTTCATTATGCACAAAGGCCCGTTCGCGCTTCGCAACCTGGCGGCCTCCAGCATCGCCACGTAGTTGGCGCGCAGCCTCAATGATGGCAAACAATCCGCCTGCCGCCCCTGCATGGGCATGGCTCAACATGCCGCCATGGGTGTTAACCGGAAACTTTCTGTTGAAATTGGTTTCTTTCGACAAGAACAATTCCCCCGCTTCTTCTGGCGTGCCAAACCCGGCCTCAGACATCTCGATCAATGGGACAGGTGTGAAGCAGTCATAGAGCTCTGCAAAATCGATATCCTTCGGGCTAAGGTCTGCCATTTTATACGCAGCAGCACCCGATTGCTTGCCGCCGAATTCCGTAAGGCTGGGTGCCGCCATAATGTGTTCATGCGTGTGAAACTCACCAAACCCTAGGATATCGACAGGTTGCGATGGCATATCCCGCGCGCGGTCCGCAGCCGTAATAATCAGCGCGCCACCGGCGTCTGAAATCAGGCAGCAGTCCAAGATATTCAGCGGTGTTGCAATCGGTTTAGATGCCAGTACGTCCTCAATCGTGATGGGTTGGGACATGTGAGCATTCGGATGCAAGCCCGCGTGAAAGCGTCCGTTCACGGCGACGGCTGCCATCATTTCACGAGTAACACCGGTCTCATGCATCAGCCGATTTGCGATCATGCCATAGAAAGCCGGGATCAGCGGCCCATAGATCTTCTCATAATAGGGATGTCCAACACTGGAGAGTGCTGCAACGGCTTCATCCCGCGTTTGCCCCGTCGCGCGGTTTTCACCAACAACGACCAATATGTTCGTCGCTACTCCTGTCGCCAAAGCTTGAACGGCATGGTTCACAAGTGCGGCTGGCGTGGCGCCACCTAAAACCATGGATGAAAGATAGCTTGGCTGAATGCCTAGATATTCGGCAACGACCGTACCGAACATAAAATAGGGCTCCGTCATCGAATAGGCTGTCAGCAATCCATCAATGTTACTGGGGCGAAGGCCCGCTTCATCCATAGCCTGCTTTGCTGCTTGTGCGGCAAGACCGATTCCAGACTGACTGGCGACTTTGCCAATTTCAGATTCACCGACGCCAGCAATGCTGGCCGCGCTTGAGAGCATATGTTTTGCCATGGCTTAGCGCTCCTCCAGCAAAAATTGAGGCACGTTTATACCCTCGCCGCGCGCCTCGAAGACACAGCGGACTTTGTCCCCGATCGCCACATCTAGAGCATTTGGGCCGATGATATTGGTCATCATTTGCGCACCTTCCACCAGGTCGATTAAGGCGACGACAAAGGGTGTAAGCGGCCTATATCCGGGCTCGGAAGCGCGGTGGACAATGCTGAAACTATGCACCTCTCCCCTGCCTGACGCCACAAACCATTCAACGTCATTTGCGTCCCAGGTGGCAGGCGATATCTGGCGAGGATAGAACCAGACTTGGCCGGTCTTCCGGCAGCGCTGCAGCAGAAGCCTGCCTTCCGCAGCTCCATCCCAGTAGGGCGCATTGTCAGCGTTCCGTTGTGGGATCGGTAACGGTGGGTCAGGGATATAGGCTTGATTGGTCAAGGCATCAGTTCCTTATGCTAAGTACAAAAGGATATGATGCCGGATCAGGTCTCGCTAGGGCCATTAACATAAGCGGTAGCCAGAGCGAGGTCACGTAAATCTTGTACCCAGCGCGTCAGGCCATAGGGATACGCGAACACTGCCCAGTTCACTTCTGCAGCAGCCAGAAGCGCTTGCCAGCCTGAACCATCCACAGCAAAAGCTTGCGTCACCGAGATTTCTTTAGCCAAGTTCGCCGCTTCAGCCTTGCTTGCCTCTTTCAGAAACTGAACCGCAGGTGCTGGCCAAGGGGCATCTCCCTCATCCCAGCCCTCATTGGCATAGGCCTTCAAGAGCTGCCACAGCATGCCATCTTCGGAAACTGCAGGCGGCGCGCTACTTCTCAACATAGGCCGATAGCAAGCGATAGCTCTGCTTGCCTTTACTTGTCCATTTTTTGAGCACCGCTACAGCGGTGTTGCCTTGGCGACGATCACCACCGCGATAGGTGATATGGCCGATTGGCTTGTCAAGAAACCGGTGGAGGGCCAGGCGTCGCTTGCTATCATTATCCGCGAGCCATCTTTGAACGCGCGGCTTGTTCGGCTTGTGATTGATGGTGCTCACAATAGCGATACCCGCTGATTCTGTATCAAAGAAACCGGATGCGACCCTCTTATTGTACCGTTTGATCCGGTCTTCCAGATCGTCATAGGACTTACCCACATGGCGGGAGATGGTGTGCCCCCGATGTTTGCCACCCTCTTGCGCCTTCAGCCGTCAAACCGCCTGGGCGACTGCATTATCCCGGCTGCGGACAGTTGTTACAGACCGTGCTTCAGCGGTTTGCTGCTGCGCCCCGACCGGAGGCGGCGGAGCGATCTCCGTCATGGCTTTGGCAAGTCTTGGGATCGTCTCCCTGGAGGGAGGCGACCAGCAGTGCGCCCCAAGAGCGATGAAAGAGGATATTATGCGTTGGGCCTTAAAATCAATGTTGAAGCGTTTGAACACTGTTTGCCCTGCGTCTAAAGATTAAAGCTTGCCGTAGGCCGCCGTGAACCCACGGAGCGATACAGTCAGATTGAGTTTCTGACGGCGAATATTCTGCATGCCGATCAAGGCCTTCGAGCCGCGCTTCATGGCATTGACTTTACCAGCAGAAAGTTGGATTTGCGCTAAGCAGCCGCCTTGAAGGCAGAACTCAAAATTCACGCTGTTAGCTTTGCCGCCATCAATACCGAACGTCAGCCCTGGACGCAGCCATACACCAAGCGGCGCGCGCAGCGACAGGATCACGCCAGACTGATTGGGCGGCTTCGCAACAACGACTTCCATCAGCGAATTGCCATTTTTCGGGTCTTTGACGTTCTGAACCATGCGGCAGAGACGACCGGCCTGCGGGTTCTGTACGCATTCAACCGACCAATCGCCGCTTTGCGTGCGCTCAACGTTCTGTTGCGCCTGCTGTGCAGAAGCTGGGAGCGCGCAAATGGAGCTGGCAATAAGGCCTGCGGCCAATGCAATTACGACTTTACGCATATGCGAAGCCTTTCCTCTCTGAAATTACGTGTTCATTCGGCGGGAGACTGCCTTGAACCACCCCTTAGATGCAAGACCAATCCGCATGATCCGTTCCAATATTACATCGAATTAAAGTCTACCGCTTAAGGGTGCTGGCGGCCAAACCGGATGTGCGGGAAGGCGCTGAACTCACTTGGGCTGTACACTGGCGGTGCCGTCGTCAGATAACTGGAATTCAGTTCCGCAAAGCACTGCACACCTAGCAGGCCAAGCGCAGACTCACATTCGCGTTCCAACAGTTCCAGCATACGGACCAAGCCATCTATGCCACCAGCGGCCAACGCATAGCCCTGCATCCGGCCAATGCCCACAACGTCCGCACCCAGGATCATTGCTTTTACAATGTCCGTACCGCGGCAAAACCCACCATCAACTGCGATTTCGGCCTTGCCGCCAACGGCCTCAACGACTTCTGGCAGCACATCAATGGCACCCCGACCGAAGTCTAGCTGACGACCTCCATGGTTAGAGACATAAATGCATTCGACGCCATATTCGACTGCCTTAGCGGCATCTTCTGCTGTCGCGATACCTTTCAGGATTAACGGCATGTCGTGCTTTTCTTTTAAGCGCGCGACTTTGGCCCAATCAAAGCCAGATTGGAATTTCTGCCCGCTACCACCCCGTCGACGCCCTGCCGGCAGATACCGCCGCACAATGTCCCGCTCGCGCCTGGAATACACTACCGTATCGACCGTGATGCAGAACGCGCGATATCCGGCGTCCTTAGCGCGGACGGCAGCATCATCGACAAAGGCGTCATCGCCACGCACGTAAAGCTGGAAAAGCGTTGGCTGATCGACGCTGGCTGCAACGGTTTCCATATCAGGCTGGCAGACGGAGCTGAGCATATGGTCAACGCCGAACGCATCGGCCCCTTTTGCAGCAGCGACACCACCGCCTTCGGCAAAACTCTCCAAACTGCCAATCGGTGCTAGCAGGATAGGAATACGCAAATCCCGGCCAAGAAAACGCCCTGTTACGTCAGATGTAGTCACATCCTGCAAGACCCTAGGTCGGAACGCCAAGCAATCCAACGCCAAACGATTACGAAGATATGTCGTCTCGGTTTCAGCCGCGCCCGCCAAATAATCCCAGGTCGTATCTGGCAGGTTAGCGCGGGCGCGTTCTGGAAACTCCTGAAGTGTCAGGAACTCAGGCGTAATATATCCACCGCCAGTCAGACTGGATTGAGTCAGTTTTGTCATGCCGTGAGACATCCTGTTGCAGGGTCAAATAGAATCCACAACTTCGATTTTGCCTATCAGTGAAAACTTCACAAGGGCATGCCTCTGGCGATTGAGCGGCAATCGCGCTGCCCCGGGCATCTATTAAACGCCGCAAGCCCAGCAGCCCAAGGCCTGCGCCTTTACGCAGTTTACCTTCTTCCAGCAATGCGCCCGCATCCCCCTGAAAACGAGTGCCATAATTCCGTAATGAAAATTGAATCACATCACTGTCAATGGCTATTGCTAAGAACGTCATTTTTTAATGTATCGTCAGAAAGCCCGAATGCATTGTCGACCAAATTCCTCAAGACAATTTGAAATGCCGTTTCATCGGCAGTGAGGCGACAACTGTCTGCCTGCACGTCATGCATGCCAGTTGCATCAAGCATTACTATAACCTTTAAACAGAGGTTTCGTAGGCCAAAGCTACTGAGCTTCGGCACTAAATCAGTCGCCTGCGCTTGAGCAAGCAAGTCTGTAGTAAGTGTCTTCGCATTGGCTGAAAGATCATCAAGTATCTTGATGATTTCGAATTTTCCATCGTTATGACCTTCTACGGATCCCGCAGCATATCAATCAAAATCATGATCTGACGCATCGGACGCTCGCAAATAATGGGCGGTGAAGTTCACAAAATTGTCAATCTCGCGCATTTGCGTTTCCGCATCGATCCGGGTTTCCCGGAGCGTTTGCTCGCTTGAAATATCTGCTGAGCTCCCAACGAGATAGACAATATCGCCGTCATCATCAAATGCGAGCTCCAAGTGCGTTCGTACCGTGCGTTCTTGACCACGCATCGGCAACGTAAGCTCATAGCTGACAGGGCGTCCGCCGAAGATTTTTTGGACATGCTCGGCATATGCGAGCGATCCGAAAAGTCCACCATAAATTTGCCCAGCGGGCTTGCCAGCAAAACCTACAACCTAAAGGGCAAAAGCATTGAATATGGCATCGATTAGCCTTTGGTTATTATCAAGCTTTAGTAAGATACAGGCGATTTAATACAACTAAACGCATCAAACGCAGTAGCGACAATATCTACTTCCACATTTGACGATTCAGAGACGGCTATCAGAAAAACTGCCCTTGTCCAACCAGGCGCTTCAGCCACCTAGGTGGCAAACGTTAGCAACAGGTGCTTCACAGCATCACCGCCAAACAACTAAGCATCTGAGGGTGGTGCTATACATTAAAACGTTCAGATCGATTAAGCTCATCATTAAACATACGAAGCATGGCCTGAACCCGGCCGAAGATGCTTTCTGGCGGATAATCGCCATTGTCATCGGCCTCACCCGTTGGCGTTGAGAGCAGCTGCTCTAGAGCATCAGACAGTGTTTCTGCTGTCCAGATAGAGAACGTTCCGGCTGCGATAGCCCTGGTCACTTCCTTATCCAGCACCAAGCTTTCGCCATTGCTCGCTGGTACGATGCAGCCTTGAGTCCCTGTTAATCCACCGGCTTCAAGACAGCTGCGGAAGAATCCTTCAACCTTGTGATGCACGCCGCCGACGGACTGCGCCACGCCGAGCTGGTTCATTGATCCCGTGATCGCGATATCCTGGCGTGCGGGCAACTGCGTCAAGTCGGAGATGATTGCCGCAGCTTCTGCCAGGGTCGCGCTGTCACCTTCCACACCGCCATAATTCTGCTCAAACGTCATAGAAGCCGTGAAGGATGGCGGAATGCGGCGGGCGAATTGGCCAGCAAAATAGCCTTGCAGGATCATCGCCGCTTTCTGCTGGATAGGCCCACCCAATGCGACGTCACGTTCGATATTCAGAACGCCACGGCGCCCAATATAAGCGCGTGCCGTGACGCGAGATGGGCCACCAAAGGAATGATCACCCTGGCTACGGACGGTCAACCCGTTCACTTGGCCAATCGCCTCGCCCTTTACATCAATTTTTATAGCACCCTTCTGGATCGCTTCTTGGGAACGATCTTCAACACGTTTATTTCGGTGGAGCTTGGCCGCACGTGCGGCGTAGATATCTTCCTGCTCAATCGTGTCCTTGCGGCCATTGCCGCGGGCGATGATAACGGCTTCCGCGATCAAGTCATCCAGCTTCTCGAAGCGGGCGGACACTTTTGTGCGATCAGCAGCCCAGCGGCTTGAAATCCCGAACAGCTCCGTCAGCGCACCTTTGGAACACACGCATGATCCGCGCTTCTCCGCCATCTCCTGCGCAACGGCACCTAGGCCTGAAAGGTTGGCGGCGGTCGCCTCCATATCGGAATCGATATCGGCCTTGATCTTGAAATAGGCCTGGAATTCCGGGTCTGTCGAGAAGAACGTGTAGTACCAGCGCGGCGCACCGACGATCACGACCTTCAGCTTCAGAGGAATTGATTTCGGCCGTGGCGCGCCAGCAATGGGAATGCCGTTGAAGCGGTGTAATTCCTCAATCTGGATTACGCCATCCCGGATAGCGCCCTTCAAGAATTGCCAGGCTACTGGTTGAGAGGCCAGCGTTTCAGCACGCAGCACTAACACACCGCCATTGGCCCGATGCAATGATCCAGCGCGGATGAGAGAGAAGTCCGTTGCACCCCCCGCCCCGGCCTGGCGATATTCTAACTGGCCGAACAAGTTCTGGTATGTAGGATTGGCTTCCAGCACGACATTGGGATGTTCATCGTCAGTGTGGTCAACCAGCAAGTTGACCGCATAGCGGATCTCTGGCGGTTGAAATCCAGGCTGCTTGGCGGCTTCGGCACTAAATTGCTGCAGATTCTCAACAGCGTCTTCTTTCAATGCATCAAGCCAGCGGGCGATGCCAGTATGTTCAGTGAACTCTAGCTTGACGCTATCAACAAGCAGAGCAATTGCGGATTCAGCAATCGTCTTGCTCATACCTTGAGCCTGCTCTGCAACCTTCTTTTGTTGGCCAGCGGCCCATTCATTGAAAGCGCCGAGCTTCTGGCCAATCTCACGGCTTGCCGCTTCGATTTTACGACGACCTTCTTCCGGCAAGCTTAGCCATTCCGGTGCTTCTTCGCCGCCTGCACGGACGACTTGCATACCTTGCGGCGTCTGCGCAACGTCAAGGCCCTGCGCTCGCGCTTCGCCGCGCAAGGCTTCCAGGCGCTTAGAGATTTCAGCCGCCAGAGCTTCCTGTGTTTTGCGCAAGTCCGCCTGCGCGCTTTCCTCACCGAAGGCGTGCTGCAAGCCTTCCCTGATTTGGGGTATTAGTTTTGCGATCCGGTCCCGGAAACGCCGGCCCGTGCCAGCTGTTAACGCCATTGGACGCGGGCGGTGGGGGCGGCGGAAATTGTTCAGGTAGAGCCAGTCATTTGGCTTCGGCCGCTGACGCATCTTATCTTCAAGAAACTTCAACGTCGCCGTCATCCGGCCACTGCGATCATCGCCGACGACGAAGACGTTAAACCCAGGCCCCCGCATTTGCAGACCAAGTTCCAGCGCTTCCTTAGCACGAGCGTGGCTTGTCAAGCTGAAGACATCAGGTTCCGCCAATGGCGGCGCAAACGGAAAATCGGGCATGCCAGCTTCAGCGGCAGGAATCTTCTTCAGTGCCATGGGGCGGCTCCTTTAACGCAGACAGATATATTCAGCGATAGGGGTAATGCGCCTTAGAGCCCAAACAAGGCCGGCACGTCCGCGAGCGAGCGGACTTCAGCAACGGGCTTCCCAGGTAAGCGTTCCCGCGGCGCGCCAAGGCGGTTCACCCAAACCACCCGAAAGCCAAAGCTAGCGGCCCCCGCTGCATCCCAAGCGTTTGAGGAGAAAAACGCGATGTCTTGCGGCTCCAGCTTCAGGCGATCAACAGCCATTTGATAAACTCGCGCATCTGGCTTGAAGACTTCAACTTCCTCAACAGAGAACATGACATCTAACAGTGGCGTGATTTGCGAATAATTGATC